>Ga0123352_10011107_pt1 | contig 14175 bp, 10 predicted proteins | sample TergutLab28metaG_FD_89700 | JGI IMG/M metagenome (GOLD analysis project Ga0123352, IMG submission 89700) | Labiotermes labralis P1 segment gut microbial communities from Petit-Saut dam, French Guiana - Lab288 P1 | ecosystem: Host-associated > Arthropoda: Insects > Digestive system > Gut ... | reverse complement strand
TCTTCTATTTTATATTAAAGTCTTGAGTACTGGCCTCAGGTTTCTAAGTAGGCCTTGGAAATTCTGGAAATATTTCTTGATACAAGGTTGATCTCATCTCTAAATATTATTAATTTCTGCTCAAATAATGTCTTTCAGTTCTTGCAAAGAAAATGCAATTTTCACATGATTTTTACGTTTAATATACCCCAAGAGTATCTGTGCATAAGTGCAGATAGAAATGTGTGGTTGGCCTAAATCCTCAAGTTATGTACTGATATTCCTAAAATTATGCACCAGAGTGAATGGAAGGTTAATGTCATAATTCATTGTTTCTCTGAGTGACACTGTCTCTTTGAATGGAATGAAGAGAGCAATGTTCTTCCAAAATTTGGTATGGATAGATAGTTGGACCACTTTTGAAAATGGCATATTTTCCTTTTCGTAACAAGAGATGCTCTTTACCTCCACTGTACTCCAGACTTATATGAAAAAGTCTGATAGATTGTATGTGAAGCAGTGGCAAATTCCAGTTTTTTTATGCCATTATCATCCCCTGAATAGCACTTCCTTCAGTCTTTTCGGCTTCCTTATCTACCTCTACATTAGTTCCTTCACTGTGTTTTTATTTTCTCTGTATTCATCATTGCTGCTGTTTTGCAGAATTTCTTGCAGGTCTTCACTCATAAAATATGTTTCACCAACAATTGTGTGTCAATAGTGGAGCAGTTTCACTCACATTATGCCATAACATACGGCACATAACACAAATAATGGAACATTGTACCTGTGCAGGACAAAGGACAGTGCTAAACTGTCGGTAGTCAACCCACAAAGTTGCCTGATGTAGAAAGCTGCTTCATGTCTCAACTCACGCCGTTGACTGAGAAGGGTATTGCCTAGACCCTGAAAATAATTTAAACATAACTTTTCTGCACAATCAGACATGGAGATATAGGGTACTTGAAACTTCAGTAACTTGGGAAGACAAACGTGAAACCACCATCCAAACAATGGAATATTAACAGAAAAACAACAAGAAATCCATGGTGTGGTACAAAAGTAGCCTAGCTTGGTCACAGAAGTGTTAAAACATACCTTATTGCAGAATGATAAATTTTCATGATTTCTGTTTTTCCAGCACTAAACATGATATCCAGTATTTTTTTCACTATTTATGTTCTTTTACAGAGTATTGTTGGTTTAGTGTGTATCATACCAAATTTCAGTACCATTTTTTCCATGAAGCACACTTTGCAGAAACTAAGTGTTCATAGGAATACATCTGTCACAGTGAATGTGAGACCACCTACAGTCCAAGACGAATAACAGGTGATAAGTAATTACATTATTTTTCTCGCAACTAAAGTGGAGAATGTTTATGTTTGTGCTAGGTCCACACGGTATTGCACAATCAACTGCCATTACTACCATGACTATGACCACTTCATGGATGAAATTCTTTGCTAACACAACCCAGTGTGAATCCAAAATTTCTGTGTGACGCAAAACTGCATAATTACAGAATTGAACAGAGAACAAGTGAAAGAAGATTTGCCAGTTTTTCCTCAGAAATATCAGTCCATTGTACGTTCAATCTGCCCATGTTGTTCCACTAAAATAACTGCAGCCCTCTTGATTTGAGATTAATTACAGTGTAATGATGTTCCTGTCTTGGACGTTGATCTTCATAATTAAGTGACGGAATACAAATTTTAGTGTGAGCGTGGTATAAATGTATAAAATATTAAAATACTTTGAAGTTGGGCAAAATTATAGTTCTTTATATCTTAATCTTCATATTTTATAAAGTGAATTGGAAGGGAAAAGATTCTATTCCAAATGATAGCAGGGATTCCCCTGTTTTAGTCTGATCTTAATTTCTACATAAATGGAATATGGATTTGATACGCTTGTTCACCACACTTTAATATTGCTTTTTTCTTCTACTCCAGACAGTTGTTGTTCCTGAAGAAGCAGATTTTTATTCCAGGCAGGAGATGGGTCATATGTCTGAAGTGCAGAATAACTATACTCAACATGAAATGTATAAGCACTTATGCACTCATAGTGAGGAGCACCATTTTACAGGTGATGTGCATAAAAAATCTTCCATGCAGCATTATGTCTCGAAGAAGCATCTTCAGTCACATCGTGAGGACCAGGCACTCGCATGCGATGTGTGTAAGAAATTTTTCAATTGTTCCAGTGCCTTGAAGCTACATATATGCAGTGATACAGGGAAGAAGCTGTTTACATGTACTGTCTGTACCAAAACATTTATGAAGTCTGGTAACTTGAATGCACATCTACACACTCATACTGGGCAGCAACCATTTACATGTGGCATATGTAAAAAATCTTTCAATCTGGCAGGTACCTTGAAGTTGCACCTTCAGACTCATACTGGGGAACGGCTGTTTACGTGTGATATATGTAAGAAATCTTTCAAACACTCAAGAACCTTGAAGTATCATCTTCTCACTCATACAGGGGAGCAGCCATTTACATGTGATGTATGTAACAAATCTTTCAATCGGTCGGATGCCTTGAAGTTGCATGTACGTACTCATACTGGGGAGGGGCTGTTTACGTGTGATGTATGTAAGAAACATTTCAGTCAGTCAAGTACCTTGAAGGTGCATCTACGCACTCATACAGGAGAGAAGCCGTTTGCATGTGATGTATGTAACAAATCTTTCAATCGGTCAGATGTCTTGAAGTTGCATGTACGTACTCATACTGGGGAGGGGCTATTTACATGTGATGTATGTAAGAAACATTTCAGTCAGTCATGTGTCTTGAAGGTGCATCTACGCACTCATACAGGGGAGAAGCCGTTTACATGTGATGTATGTAACAAATCTTTCAATAGGTTAGGTAACTTGAAGTTGCATATACGCACTCATACTGGGCAGCGACCATTTACGTGTGATATATGTAAGAAATCTTTCAGGCAGTCTCGTTCTTTGAAGGAGCATTTACACACTCATACGGGGGAGCAGCCATTTGCATGTAACGTATGTAAGAAATCTTTCAATCGGTCAAGCACCTTGAGGTTTCATCTGCGTGCTCATACTGGGGAGCAGCCATATAAATGTGATATGTGTAAGAAATTTTTCAACAAGTCTAGTGCTTTGAAGGTGCATCTGCGCATTCATACGGGGGAGCGACCATTTAGATGTGATGTATGTAAGAAATCTTTCAGTCAGTTAAGTTCTTTGAAGTCGCATCTGCGCGCTCATAGTGGGGAGCAACCATATAAATGTGATGTCTGTGGGATGTCTTTCAAGTGGTCAGGTTCCTTGAAGTTTCATCTAATCAATCATACTGGGGAAAAGCCGTTTACATGTGATGTATGTAAGAAATCTTTCAAACAGTCAAGTACCTTGAAGTATCATCTTCGCACTCATACAGGGGAGCATCCATTTAAATGTGATATATGTAACAAATCTTTCAATCAGCCAGATATCTTGAAGTTGCATATACTCAATCATACAGGGGAGAGGCGGTTTACATGTGATGTATGTAAGAAATCTTTCAGATGCTTAAAGAACTTGAAGTACCATCTATTCACTCATACAGGGGAGCAGCCGTTTACATGTCATCTGTGTAAGAAATCTTTCAATCGACCAGACTACCTGAAGTTGCATCTAAATGTTCATACTGGGGAGCGAACTTGTACATGTGATGTATGTAAGAAATCTTTCAAATGGTCAAGTACCCTGAAGAAGCATCTACGCATTCATACTGGGGAGTGACCTTGTACATGTGATGTATGTAAGAAATCTTTCAAATGGTCAAGTACCCTGCAGAAGCATCTATGCAGTCATACTGGGGAGTGACCTTTTACATGTAATGTATTTAAGAAATCTTTCAAGCAGTCAAGTACCTTGAAGTTGCATCTACACAATCATATGGAGCAGCTGCCATGAACATGTAACATATGTAAGGAGTCTTTCAAACGGTCAGATAGCTTGAAGTTTTATCTACGTATTCATACTTATGCACAGCCTTTTACCTGTTGTGTATGTAAGAAATCATTCAGGCAGTCACATACCTTGAAGTTCCATCTACACATTCATAGAAGGGGAGGGGCCTTTTACATGTGATGTTTGTAAGAAATCTTTCAAATGTTCAAGTACCTTGAAGTTGCATCTACACAATCATACAGGACAGATGCCATAAACATGTAATGTATGTAAGGAATCTCCAAACGGTCAGGTACCTTGAAGTTTTATCTACATATTCATACTTATGCGCAGCCTTTTACCTGTTGCATATGTAAGAAGTCTTTCAGGAAGTCACGTAACTTGAATTTGCATCTTCACACTCATATAGGGGAGAGTCTGTTTGCATGTGATGTATGTAAGAATCTGACAAACAGTCAGGTACCTTGAAGTTGCATCTACACACTCATAATGGAGAGTGCCTGTTTATGTGTGTTATGTGCAAGAAATTCATCAAGCAGCCCGATGCCTTGAAGATATATTTACGCAATCATACTAGAGGGTGGCCATTTACTTGTGATTTTTGTAGGAAATCTTTCAAGCATTTTTGTGCCTGGAATGTGCATGTACACACTTATACATTCTTTGGCAGTTTATATGTGACATGTGTAGGAATATGTTGATGATGTCTGGTGCATTGAGTTTTTGAAGCATTGAATTTAAATAAAAATCTGCAGTCATGAGTTGGTATGACCAAATGCATGTGAAACGTAACCTCTTTGCTTGGTAATTCAAAATTATATATTTCAAATTGATATTTGACAGTGTGCTAAGATTGTAATGTAACCTGGTTGTGATTAATATTGTGTGGATGTGTAGTGGTTCATGTCCATTTTCAGTGGCACTAGGTTACTGCCATTATGCAGTGTGTTTGAAAATTCATGCAACTGATAATTAAATATTTACAGATTGCTGTTGGAGCAGGGATAGCGTAGCCAATTAGGGAATAGGCTATGATTTGTCTGTCAGAGTTTCAAATACTGGTATGGGCAAGGTATTTTTCTCTATTTCACAGTATCTAAATAAGCTGTTTTGCCTACCTTGCCACCTATTCAGCAGCTACAAATGTTCTTTCCCAGGGTCATATTGTTGGAGGTGTGATGAAAACCTCTGACCTCCAGCAAGCATCCAGGATAGTAGCGAAATCTTTCTTGGCTACCATGTGGAAACATGTCAGGTTTAATTGGAAATGTTACGGAACCAAGGACAATGCTGTGATGGATTTTGTGTACCAGCACCTGGCTCTTGTTTTTGTCTGTGTAGACCTGTGACAAGCTATAGATCTATTTAGCTCCTCAGTGGTTAATTTTTTCCAGTTCGTAGCCCTGGTGTTAGGGTAACGATCTGTATGATAGTGGAGAATTCTTTTGGTGGTATAATTATTTTATGTTATAAAATTATTTTGTAGAAACATGTACAATTAGGACACTGCAGGCATCTTGACGGGGTGCATGCTTAGGTCTTTGCCAGGCACTGTACCAGACAGTAACTTCAGTCTGGATGTTGTACAGGTGAAGCATGATTGTAGTAGAATGATGAGAAAACAGGGTTCAACTGTAACTGACAGTTGCTTGTACACTATGTACGTATATTTGTGTAGCATTTTTCAGTGTAATTTGCATTGTTCCACATGTAGATTGCTGTGAAATTGTTGTGTGCTGGATCCAAGATATCAGTGTAATATTAGAAGGTGTGCATGTCTGTATCAGTTATAATTCATCCTGTATTCGATGTATTATCTTGAAGGTGTGGCAGTATATTGAGGATGCTAGTTTGATGGTTCTTGCCAAAAATAATAATAACTTTTGTACAGGAATTGGGATAGACCATGGTAAAGTTGTTGGAACACAGCTGAATACTGCTGGTGTAAGTTACACTTTGTTGCCATGGTTACCACTATTGCTTTGTTCTGTGAAATATGAGCAAAAGGAATGGTTGAGCAGCAACAGACCAATGGGTTGAGCAGGGATCATAAAATTTGTTGTTTGAATAAAGTCGTTTTAGGCTGTTATGATTGCTGTGGTTGCATAACTAAGATGTACCAACAACATAGTACTGTTACATGGTGGAATTTTGAAATTGATAAACAGTGTTTAGGACCATTTTTTGGATTTGGTACATGAAGTTTTAGGAAATAGTGTTTTGTTGTCTGCCCAGGTGAAAATCAGGCATATGGCTGTTCAGGAATAGAATAATAATGAAAATTATAATTGCTGAATATCTCAGTGAAAAGTTAAAAAACCAGCCTGGTTTCCTGTTAGTTGCTTTCCTTACAGCAAAAGACTGCATGAGCTGTATGCACCAAATGAAACAGGGCAGGAGTTTATATTTGTGGTTATGACTTATGCAGTTGGATCATTGCCATTTAAACATATTGTGATTATTTGAAAATCTTGGCCTTTTTTGTTCTGGTGCATTCTAGTGTGCTTGCGTGTGTGCACACCGTAAGTTACACTTTTTAAAATCCTGCATTTTTCTCCATATTGTAATATTGTATAAGGCATCCACTAAGAAATTAAATCTATACTGTATTTTTATTACAGTAATTCTTGCATATTACACAATATAGTGTAAAATATGTAGTGAAATAGTCCTAAAATTTATCAGTGTTGTTTCAGCCAATCCAGTCCATTCTCAGGGGAACAATCCACACATCCTGGAAGGTATTGAAGCTTTGACATTGCTAATCACATTCTTACTTCATTATGATTACGTATTTCATGAAATGAAATAATTTCCATTATAATGGGATTTTTAAAGGAAATACTTATATATCAATAAATATTTTATCACAATTAATTGTAACTGTAACTAGCAGTTTAAGGATTCTGTATCTTACTGGCTGTGTGAATTTTTACCCCAAAGATGGCCAGGATTGGTTACATTTTGGATTTAAAACTCACCACATCACAATGTCGAGCATCATTCCGCCCAGACTTAATGATTTTAAATCCCACGATTTTAGTAAGTACGCATATTTAAACTATATTTATAGTATATATATATATATTTTCAACTGAAATTATAATAATTTTTAATTGTTACGGAGTGTCAGCGCCACAACACATTTGTACCTTTGTAGTCTTGTATTAATAATAATAATAATATCGCCTGGAACATATTGGCGATAATTGAGTGGATAAAATATATCATAAACATTGAAGTGCATTTTGTTGGTTATTTATATATTATGGATCTGATAACTACGTGTATTTCCGTGAAACACATGTACGTCATTTCTGTCTATGTTAATGTGTTTGTGATGTGGCTGTAGGTCTGTGAACCAAAGTTCAGGTTCAGTTAAAGATCTCAGTGAATGTCAGTTGTTTTCCTCAATGTGCCGGCTGATTGTGAAGTTTGAAGTGTCAGATTGTTCATTGGTTAATTGTCATATTGTGTGCTTCTTTATGTGCCGCTGTGCATCTGCTTCAGCAGCGTGAATTACGCATAAACAGTATGAGTGATCTGATATGAAAGTAAGAATGTTCATAAACATCATTCAGTGTTGGCCTTCTGGGATGTTATGCTGTGTCACAGGGCTAGTAGTTTGGATGTTTTTGAAGAATCATAGCACCTTATTCCTTAGGGTCCAACACTCTATAGGGGGGCTGGTGAACCTTTTTGAGGGCACGTGACCAAATTATTTATAAATTTCGAAGACATTCTTTCATGTGTCTGGGAATTTTGAAGAGAAAAATAAGGTCTTTAAGCCTTCCATTAAGTATTACCATAATACTAATGCATATTATAAAATATAATAAAGGCCTCATCGAGGAATGAGATAGGAAGGAATGTTTCAATAAGCTGGGGCTCCTACTACTTTGTACTTGAAGAGAAATTGTAAAACGTTTTGTCCAATGTTATGCCTTTATGGATTCCTCCTCCCTGAAGAGCGGAACGATAGCTTACAAAACGTCGGTACGAAATTACCTCTACTCGCAACTTGGTAACCCACAAGAGTGCATTTCTGACGGTATTACAGTCCTTTGGAACACCAGGAGCTACCGGCCAAACGACATAGTGTCACATCCAAAAATACCGGAATTTTCAGCGTCACCACTGTGAGAACGAAACTTCTCGTATTTTATAGTTATATTCACAATTTGGTTTGTTTAATGACGCTTTTCGTAGCTAAATTCAATACTGAATTAGAATGTGGAAGGAAGAGTTTGTGGCTTAATACGATACGTCTGAGTGGCTGAGGGAAGGTAAGTACGCGTGTACCTAAAAAAGGATAACCATTCTCCAAGGATACACAGGGCATCATGAAGGCGGAAAGGCGTTATATGGGGTGGGTGTTTAACTGTACGCCCCAGCTACTTTAACACCGGGAAAGAGACTCGGTACCAGACGTGCAGGAGGCTGGGTGTACCCCCTACGGATAGGAGCAATATTGCCTTCTTCCGGGTTCGAAACCCGCAACTTCTACCCCGTAACGAGTCGTTGCACCGACTGTGCTATTCCTGCCGGCCTACCACTGTACCACATGTAATCGTATACTTCTTACAAAGCTGAAAAATTACTATAATTTGTGCTGTTGGTTCAGTTTAGACATATTTTTATATGGACTCATGTTTTAATAGAGTTAAATGGAAAACATTAACCTATTTAGAAAGATGTCAGTGAAGTTTTTGCTTCAGAAAATGAAAGACATATCAATAATACGGTGCTCGTCCAGAGAATAGAAATCGTTGGGTTGTAAAAAGCGTTCAGTTTATTTCAATATCTAGTCCAACATGTCGGTACCTATATTAAATTACTTCTCCACTTAGTCGCCAGGTAAATTAAAGTACTTTTCTTATCGTGGGACCAGATTTTGTGTGCCTTCTTCGAAAGTGTTCGCCGCCAAAACTATCACCCAATTCCGCACAACGTGTTTTGTGTCTCGATCACACCTCAGTCTCTAGCCTGCCAGAAATTTCTTGATGTGGGGAGACAAGTGATAATCACCTGGTGCACGGTCGGTACTGTACAAAGCATGTTACATTTACGAAGGACATTTTACAACGCCTTTCAATAACGTGGAATTGCAACTGTTGCAATTATACAGGGTCATTTTTTTGTCCGACCCGTATCGTTTGTCACTTCATAGATTATTTTGCATGGCGGGATGTGGCGCTACCATCCCCGCTGTTAGAATTTACTGTGTCTTGTGTTCCACGCCGTTTACATCGTTGAATTGCAGTAGTGTTAGATTTTTCTCGCCACATCACAGTGGGCCGCTGGACAGGGTTAATTCAGTGTCTTCAATTAATAGTAGGTTCTTACCCTTTCACCCGTATTTGAAGAATATTCTGGAATTTTTTTTCGGCTCACGGATGCGACTCCCGTCTACCAAACACGTTATTCATTAGACATCGAACTGAAGACATTACATCCTGAGTGCTCTCTTCTCAAATCGTCTGCGTCATGGATCTTGCAGACAAGGAGGCTACGTTCCGCTGATTATTCTTGCACCAAAACAACGCATAGAATGGTTTGCGATGCGCAAAAATATTGCCAGAATGTGGGTAACATTGTTGTGAATTTATTGTCCCAGAAAGGAAACGAGTCCAATATTTCTAGTTGCACTCAGCACACCACACACCAACTTTGACGTCATGTAATGGCGTGCAGTGCATTTACGTGTCATTGACCGCAGAGTACCTGTTATTCTTTGAGTGAACAATTTCACTGAGATTAACCCGAAATTTCTTTGCTGAAAAAAGGATTGTGGCGGTCTGTTTCACCGTCATGTGACGACTGTCAGTAGCGCGGATGAATGTCGTCTTGTTGAGGCAGCGAATTTCAGTGTGGTGAGGTAGCTGACAAGAAGTGACCAACGATATGAGCGAGATAAGCTGAGGACCTGATGGAATGGAATGTCTAACCATCAGATGTGCAGTCAGAAGAATAACAATATGCGAAACGAAATAAAAGGGAGAGTAACGACTATATCGGCACACACAATACCTCCCAGAATCCTTCCAGAGAAACAGCAAAACATTTCCTAGCCGTGAGTCGTACAGGCTACTGAGATCGCATCGCTTTGTATACGAGGTGCCCCTTTAAGCGTGGAGAGGAATTGTACCATCTGCATTCATATGCTGCTTGTTGTACGGCCGAGCTCTGTCGCAATCAGACAAGTGATTTAGATGTTATACGTTTTCTGATACAGCCTATTTTATTTTCCATATACAGTAGTGTCACCATATGCGCGGGTAATATGTTCCAAGACCTACCGCGTTGCGTGAAAACGCGGGTAATACCGAAAGCTATATATAACGTGGTACTCGGGTAACATATATATAACGTGGTACTCGGGTAACATATATAAATACGTTAAAGTTGTACAAATTACGCACAGTTAGACATTAGACATTAGACATTAGACATTACCAGTGTCAAATAAATTAACAATGAAATTTACTGCACAGTACATTCTATATTTACAGTGTACTTTCTCCATCTCTCTCTCTCTCTCTTTTGTACTTATAAAAATAAGGGGATTTTTACGTTTTAGCCCAATTCTCAAGGGACGATAGAGCAATGAAAAAGTACAGTACCTGTACTGTACAGTACAGATACTGTACAGTACAGGTACTGTACAGTACAGGTACTGTAAAGTACAGGTACTGTACAGTACAGGTACCTGTACTGTACAGTACCTGTACTGTACAGTGTCTTGCACAGATTCAAGGGATGACACAATCACAAAAATCATGTTTCTCCATCAAAGCGCCGCATAAGCAAAAACAAAGTATTGTTTTACACATTTTACAACGAAACTCGCACTACGTACCGGCACATAACGTGTAATAAGAACACTGTATTTGTTACAAATATATCAGCCTATTGTGCGTATTCGCCGAATTCTTCATTCTTTTTGCTGCGATGATCACTGATGATGAGGACGGTGATATAATGATAGCACAATAACTACAATGAGGAGATGAATTGGGGTGATGATGTAGGCATTGTGAGGCTGCGATTGGCTATTGACCTTCTGACGAAACGGGAAAAGACTAATGAAGAACATCCTCTTCGGAAGGCTGAGCAGAAGAAAACGATGATGGCTAGATGACGTCAGGCGCAGGTGAAGTTGATGGCCGAGGGTCTACGATAGTGGACGCTATTTTTTTCTCCACCGTATGGAAGAACATAATGATAGGTAGTTTATGCTTTAATCTTTTCAAATCATTAAACATTGTTGGAGACATTTCACGATCACCCTCCGGAACATCACAATCAGTAGTAGTAGTCCTCTGGACGAGTGATCAGTTGAGCACTGAGATCACCACGTGATAAGACACAACACTAACAACAGACAGACATCCATGCCCCTGACGGAATTCAAACCCACAATTCCAGCAAGCGAGCGGCCGCACACCCACGCCGTATACCGCGCGGCCAGTGAGAGTCGAATGGCTTTGAACCATTTATTAATGATTCAAATTGTTTTATATCATTTTTAAAATCTTTAAGAGTATAATTGGTGAATATTAATCAGTAATATTTGCAAGTAAATTTTTTTTTCCAAAAATAATTTTTGAGGAAACCTTTTTGTAGTTAAAAATAAAACTTAAGAAACTTTGAATTTATCCTCGTGGAGTACCGTGTTTCATAACTCCCCGGTATAAAAATGTATTGTTATTGACATTTTTATGTTTACCTCAGCATTTTGGTACCTATCCCTAAAGTACGATTTGATTCACTCATTAGCTTTGCCAGTTCTTTGATAGAAATTTAATTTGTACAATTACATTTCATAGTGAACACAATCAAATACTGTTGTTAAATCACAAAAAATCCCTCCCTCAACTGATTTGTTATTTAGAGTAATTACCACGTAATTACTTAAGTCATAGCTTTCTTCTTCAGATGTTACAATTTTTCTAAATCAAAACTTTTCTTCACCCTTTATGTTGCTGTCCTTTAAGTGTCTGGCTAGTAGATTGTACATAACAATTTCAATGACATTTGAAAATGAAGTCAGTTGAGATACTGGTAAGTAGTTAGAAATGCAATTTCCTACACATTTTATGCAATGGTTTCACTACAGAATATTTGAAGCTGATAACTAACCAAATACATGGAGCAGAATCATTTGTGAGAAGCTAACCATTCTCAGCTAGTCAAGAAATTCCCGACATTTTATGGAACCCCAAGGTTCATTACCATATTAGTAACTTTCTGCCACCTCTCCTTATCCTGAGCCAGATTGATCCAGTCCATACCCCCCCACATCCCACTTACTGATGATCCATTTTAATATTTTCCTCCCATCAATGCCTGAGTCTTCCAAGTGGTCTCTTTCCCTCAGGTTTCTCCACCTAAACCCTGTGTGCACTTCTCCTCTCTCCTGTACCTGCTAAAACCACACCAATCTTATTTTTCTCAATTTGATAACACGAATATTTTTGGTGAGGAGTACAGATCATTCAACTCCTCATTATATATTTCTCTTCACTTCCCTGTTACCTCGTCCCTCTTAGGCCCAAATATTCTACTCAGCACCTTACTCTGAAATACCCTCAGCATGTGTTCCTCCTTCAATGTGAGAGACCAATTTTCACACCCATATAAAAAAATAGACAAAATTACAGGCCTTTGTATCTTAATCTTTATAGTATTGGGTAGCAAGATGGAAGACAGTAGATTCCTCACCAAATAACAAGAAACATTCCCATATTGCAGTGTGCTGCGATTTTCTTCCTGAATAGATTTTTGATTTGTTAATGTTGTTCCCAAAAATGTGAACTCTTCCACCCTTTCAAAGGAAAAATCATAGATCGTTATACTGTGAGTTCGTCTTGCATTCTGATTTCAAAACATGACCATATAATTAGTTTTATCAACATTTAATTCTACTTCAATCTATTTACTAGAGACTTCTTAGTTTCTATGTTTGTCTTAATACTATGTGTGCTTCCACCCCATGCATTAACATCATCAGCATAAACTAGAAACTGATGAGTACCATCTAATTTCAAGCCATTATGGTTTACGTGAACCCCCCTTATGGCATAAGTAGTAATGGGTGAGGCATATCCCAGGGGAGGTAATCGTTTCGCCAAGAATAAAATTACCCCCCTCCACTTCCCCTGTCACGTGACTCCCTCCCCTCCGGCGCCATATTTGAAATTGTCAGTGTAGCCAACTGTGAGTAGGGAACATTTCCATCCGGCGCCATATTTGAAATTGTCAGTGATGCCAACTGTGAGTAGTGAAAAAGACCCATAGGTGCCAACTGTGAGAAGTGAAAATTCCCCTCCGGCGAAGAGATTGTTGCTCCATCGTGGGGAGAAATAGTGTAGTAGTGATGTATGAAAAGAAGAACGGTAGCCGACAGTGAATATGGAAAAGGAGGGAAATAGTATGCCGTCAAGTTTGACGCCACTTCTGCGACCGCTGGGGGAGACCAGCTCTCCTCGGGCGCGCGCGCGCCATATTCGAATTTGAAAGTGTGATAAGTTTCAAAACAATATTATTGAAACTTTCGCATGAATTGTGTACTATATAACCCCCAAGCACGTGTTGCAAAGTCGATATGGTGTAACAATGTTTTGCTAATATAAAGCGCATGAAACGTGACGTCCATGCGTCATAGTAACTTTGCAGCACGTGCAGGGAAGTCCCAATAGTGGTTATATTTGGGGATCGAGGAAGGTGGTTTTATGTACGTGATGAAACAATACACATGAGGTATCTTTTAATGTATATAAAGCATATACATCCCGTTTACACGGAACGACCATTAATGACCGTTCCTAGTGATGTCCCTATGGAGGGACAAAAAAAATAATAAGTACATCACATCACCCCTTGGATGTACATGATTGTAAGCAGAATTACATGTGAAACAAGAAGGTTTGAAAGAAAGTAATATATATATATATTCCTTACACAGTTATGAAAGAAACGTACCCAAATGTCGATACTGGTGTACGTAAATGTAGCAGTAGAGTCAAGTGAATATTAGTATGTAAGATTTTGCTGTACGTAATGCAGATACATCCTGCTCCACCCCACAACAAAGTGAGACATTACATTCAGAGTGACAGAATAAGACATTGTTTTTTTTATACCATATGTAACAGAATGTTTAATATATTATACGTCTGGAATACCTGTTTGTACGATTAAGTTTGAAACTTCATCCTTAGAGTAAATGTTTGATTTGACGAAACACTTGCCGTGAATTGTC
>Ga0123352_10011106_pt1 | contig 14175 bp, 7 predicted proteins | sample TergutLab28metaG_FD_89700 | JGI IMG/M metagenome (GOLD analysis project Ga0123352, IMG submission 89700) | Labiotermes labralis P1 segment gut microbial communities from Petit-Saut dam, French Guiana - Lab288 P1 | ecosystem: Host-associated > Arthropoda: Insects > Digestive system > Gut ... | reverse complement strand
TTTTTTTTTTTTTTTTTTTTTTTTTTTTTTTTTTTTTTTTTTTTTTTTTTTTTTTTTTTTTTTTTTTTTTTTTTTTTTTTTTTTTTTTTTTTTTATTTTTTTTTTTTTTTTTTTACCTCTTTTTTTTTTTTTCCCTTTTTTTTTTTTTTTGTTGCACTTGTAGCATTTCTGTTCCATTACCTTTTTATATCTGCGACAGGATAACCAATAAGTGAACAAGATACAATGAAAGAAATTAAACACATGTAAACAAGTAGTCTGTGAGTGCAACTAGAAAAATTAATAGAGTGCAACAGTCCGCAGTAGCAACACATGAAGCGTCAAGAATACAACCAACCACAAATTGCAAGATGTGGTAACAATGAAGATGATGCAACAGTCAACACCAAAATGCAGGCAATACACAGGACACATGTTACTATAGGGTGTCCGAAAATACAATATAAAATTATGCTAATTTAATGGTATGCACTTCATAACATCATTACTCTGACCCCTCAATTAATCATCAGACCAATGCATAAATGCTAAATTCTGACACTGCAAAGTAACTTTTCCATAAGTTGGCCAAAAATACGTGCAGGTGAAGAAACACTTCACTGACAGCATCCCATACTCCCCTTATTGCAATATACTGGAATTTGGTACAGAAAATTCTATATTCATAATAATTAGGAACAGGTGATATAGGGATATAATCAATGAGAAATATCTTTCAATCACAGATATTTGTATTCAAACTAGTAAGTGTTAAACAATTATACATATTACAATTCATTTTTAAACAATAACAATTAATTTTCTTCAATCATATATATTGTAATACTCAAAATGTTGGTATTTCATCTGAACCATAAGAAATTTGACTAAAACAACAATCAGTCAACACAACTATATTTTATCGGAATAACACTACATGTTTTGGATCACTCAGTCCATCATCTGGTGTACAGAGGCTTGAAATTTATAGGAAAATGTGATTATATAACATTGCCATCTCAATACTTGTGGGATACCACATTACAAAATATTTATCCATTCCGTAATGTAATGTAATGTAAAATACAAACTGTGGGATACCTCAAGTTTACAAAACAATTTGCTTCTTCTACTTTATCTTGCATTACAATCTTTGGTGGATCTTAGCCTCTTCCAAAATTGTCCTCTGCTGTTCTCGGTCCTGCGCCTTATGTCTCCAATTCCTCACTCTCATAAATCATTGTCCATGCTGGATTGTCTTCATCCTTTCCATCTTGTTTCCAATATCAGAAGGTTCTCATGAAACATATTTTTTATGGGATGGTGTTGTCAGCCTCATGCCCAAACCCCAACTTGGAGGACAAGGGTATCCCTTTTTGTCTGGGTCATCACCTTGACATGTGTGGCATGGGAGCCCCTACCAGTAGTCATACTACTGCCAGCATAGCCCTCAGAATCATTTGACCACACAAGCCCCACCATTACGTCAAAGTAGGGATACCATTGCTAGCAGTGGAAGAGGGGGGGGTTATTAGAGTATAAAATTGTACAAAAATATAAAAAATGTAAAAAACTGGATAAAGACTAGCAAGTGGTTGTAAACTCATAACTCTTCTGAGATGTGTGATGAGGAAGTTCCCACTTAGCAGTGACAGGAAGCTGGTTGTGTATGAGCTCAGGCTCAATCTGCACAACGTATTTGAGGAACAGATTTCTAGTGCACTTCAGGAGGTATGGAGGATCATACACTGTCGCAATAACTTGATTCTGAACCTTGAAGAATGGCTTCCGTCTGGTAGCACCCAACAGTTTCAAGGACTTGACATTGTTGGCACCAATGTCTCAGATAGTGACAACTTGCAGTCCAGCATTCCGGCATGAACCAAGAACCTTATTCAAGAACCTCTCCAAAAGGTTAGCCTTAGTGCTTCCATGGCTGAAGTAGTAAGCAAATGGTTGCTTCCACTTTCGATGCAGACCATGGACTTTGAAAACAAGAGCATGACTTGCAATATTGCAAGTCCTCTCTGTTTCATAGTTCTCAAATCCTTCAATACGGCCATCCATCAGACTGAAAAGTACATTCTCTCTGACTGATATTTCATCAAACAAGAGACAACAATACTAATCTCTTATCAGACATTTTCTGCAGAGAGTGCAAGAGTGCACCAAACAAATGGGCTTTGATGCCTGCCACAAAGTGAACAGTACTGAGTAGAGATCGCAAGGTGCATTTTTATGGAAGAGATGGCATTATTCATAGGAAAGAGTAGGATTTTGGGCTGCGTTTAAGAAGAGACAGAGCCAACAATGTGTCTTCAAAGATCCACCTCCTGCCCTTTGGCTTATGCTTACTATTCCTAAAAATACCTTTCAATAACTGTTTACTTTGTGCATTCAAAGACGCTGAAATGTCATCCATCAATGTATTTACCTCCACATCAGAAACAAATTTCAAATTTTGCTGACACTTCTTTCTTAATTTACAGCTCACACTCTCCTTCTTACGAATACAATAAGGCAATTTTTTCCTTGGTATAAGCTCAGATAATGTGGCCAAATTCAATTCCCGTAAAAAAGAGTGTCTGTCTCTAGGTTTCAAGGTGGGATTTGGATGATTGATGCACCTGAATTCCCCATCAGAAGCATTTAAGGTTAAGGAATAGGAAGTGTCTTCAACAGCAAACATGTTGGCTGCTGCTGGTGTGGACATGACAGCACAGATTTGTGAAGAAGTGCATGGACTGTCTTCATGGGTTGAAAGTGGTGTTTCAGTAGAGGAAGAGGACATAGGCAACTTGCCATAGGTTCTCTTGGGTGGCTGGACATGAAGGTTCTTCTGGGTAGGTAAAAGTGAGGGTACTGAATTCAAATCCATGAATGGGGAATCAAGAAGCTGTGGTGTTGGATCTTGTGAAGCTAAGTCTGAGCTACATGATACTGAGCACATCACTGAGCACTGTAAACTAGTTAATGAATTATAGTATAACAATCACAGCATAATGTGCTATTAATCTATTTCATGCCTTACCAATCATGATTAATGAACACTTACTGTGTTTCATGCATTAAACCACAGGAGTTAGAATACAAAATAAATTGTACTGAATGATTAAAATTTTGGTTCTTTGGCATAAAAGCTCACACTAAAAAATGCTAGGATTTATGCACTACATGTGAATATTTATACATACCTGTCAGGATTACAGTAACTAAAAATTCTGTTATGTTTGATAATAGCAACATATATACATACAGTACTCGCTAGTTTGTCAGAATGCTATATAACTAACGTATGACTAATACGTAATTGCGGGGAAGAAAGAACTGTTAACCTGCTGAAGATTAGAACACACGAACCTTGCCACACTCCATACGATTTCAGATCATATGCTAATTCGCTCTGTCAGTATAACTAATTACGAATTAATACGGCACAAAAATTAAAAACGAAGTTGTACGTAGATTCAGTGCGACCGCATTGCCACACTGGCGCAGGGAATGGAAGCACAATCCCTACGAATTAATTAAAATGTACACAACGGGGTGGAAACAATCCAATTCAAAATCCCTACGGTTTACGTCAAATACTTCTTCGATTCAACATGTGTGGTTTACGGGCCTACGATCTTGGCTTCTGGGGTTAAATGCTAAACGTAACATACGGTGGTCTTCGGCATGTGTTTTGACGTAAACGGAACGGCCAAAACATATTAACAAATTATTTCCTGAAAATTCACTAATGTGTGATGTTCCAACAAACTAAAATACAAATGGAGCAAACAGGTGAGCACATTCAAATTTTAAAATTATCCTTGTATTTCGTTGGCAATAGTTCATTGTAAACAATCCATGCTGTAACCTTGAACACTAGATGATCTGTGCACTAGATGATCTGTGACCTGGAAGCCCTCTTTTGTTTCCCACAGGCATGTATTATTGCAAACGAAAGAGAATGTTATTTTCTTTATTGGAAATAAACTGTGACGCTGCAAGTTTGATCTTGAATAATAATAATTATTATTATTAAAAATAGTTATTGCTAAAGTGGTTTGCTTCGCATTCCATTAGTAATAATTGTAATAAATTAACTCTAGTGTTTGTTTTGAAGCGGATAGTTCCACCATATTGTGATCTCTACCACGTCGTGTACAGGGCCGGGGAAAATGAGGTAAAAGTAGCTGGTATTTGTTGTAATTGTGTTAAGTTAATTTAGTTGGTTGTGTGACATCGTTTAAGTCATTGCGCTAATGCTGTTGTAACACTTATTGTATTTAATAGTCATTTTAATTGCGGTACTTAGTATAATTACTTGCACCACATGGCGAAGTAACCTTTGCGTTGTGTTGCAATTAAGATTTGATGGCATGTCTTCATTGGATCGTAACTAGTCAGCATATGCGTATTTATGTATGGAGTTTTTCATGTAGTATGTTTGAGTAGTGTATCAGACCCTGTTATGTAACACGTTTTGGGATGTGTACTAAATATTTGCCGATCGGTAGTATCCAATATTATACAAAGAAGGGGTGGAAAAATATATTTGAAACCAAGAGCCAGACCGATTTTGGTCACAAAGGAAAGGTAGGTCATTATACTTACACGTCTTACTGAGCTTGTCGCTTGTGCGTGGCGCACAAAATTAATTGATTCTTTTTACAATGTTTGCCCTGAACAGTTTCAGGCCATTCATCATTAGATAGTGTCAAAAAATAATATATATAGGAGAATCCGAATATTCTCACCGGGGCATTACTGATGATAGAAGAGCACTCCAATAGACAGTTGTCAACTGCTGAATTGAAAATATTTGCAACCCAAAGTCCTCTTGGTGCCGCTGTGTACCAGGCAACTGCTGTTGGTTGTTGCTTAGGAGTGACAATGTCTAGCCAGGGTTTGTCCTGACAGTATCCATATTCTAAGAGTGTATTATAGGGGGTACTTCCTATAACATAAATAGATGGGTATTTTAAAATTCATGAATGATGTTAAGAGGCTGCTCTATAGGGAGACCTCAGTGAACAAATATTGAGGGATGTTTTGTTGTATTGAGATCATCAGTCATTGTCAGTATTTAATGTGGTGATGACTTTCAAGAGCATGTTGTATAGCAATATAATACATTTTGTTTGTGAATCATTTTTTTCTCTACATCACACCTTTAGTTAAACATTCATAAATCTGCATTTCATCTAAGTATGTGTGAACAATGTTTTAGTCTGCAATGCTGTTACATTTTTTATCTCTCTTATGGGTTCTATCACATTCTACAGCTTTATGTTTGAGGATGTAGGAATCAAACTTTCCTCCCTCCATGCAGCTGTAGAAATAGTTACTAAATCTGTGCTTACTGTAATGCACTGATTGTGCACATTTCTGCATGTTGGTAACTATGTTTCACATAGAAGATAATTTTTAGTTAAACCTACTTTAATTACTTTTTTTGTATGCTGTTTTTGCCTATGTAACCAAGTACATAGTGCACTTGTAAGAGCTGTAGTGCTTGTACCTATATGGGAAGTGATATTGTAGAGTTTACAGTAGTTTATATATCAGCATGTTTGCACAGATAATATGTCATGGAAATTCACACTTGTGTCACCTTTTTACAGTTCCCTGAAACTACAGAAGAGGCTTGCAGCCTCTGTTATGAGATGCGGCAAGAAGAAGGTGTGGCTTGATCCCAATGAAATCAATGAAATTGCTAACACAAATTCAAGTAAGTTTCAATTTATTAAGTTTGGGAAACTAATTTGGGTTTTCGTACAGTAAAGCATTTGTGATTGAATTTGTTACCTCTCATGTATACCCAAAGCAGATTTTGGAGTATTACTAGCCACTCATTTGAATGAGGCACTTTACCAACTTGTGTCACACCACATAAATATCCCTATGTTAAGGAACAAGGCCTGGAATAAACTAGTGTGAGAAAAATATCTGAACTTTTGACAACAGAAACAGATTTATACATGTGAGTTCTGACATTCACACAGTGGTGAATATTAACATTCTTAAAGGTTGTGATACCTTATAATCTGGTAGATATGTATTCACTGTTTTGGAAAAATGTGTTGCCTCCAACTTTGGGTTAGAATAGTAGGAGTTCAGCCCAGAACATCGAGGCAGCACATTTTGTGGCTATGTTTGTACGTACCAGCAAATCTTAAGGTATTTGTGTGTTAGAACATACTCTGATATTCTTATTGCAACTGTGAAGTGGAAAGTGTTAATGTGTGTGCATGTGTGCATAAATAATCTATCAAGTGATGACCATTTTAAGAAATTTAGAACTGATTGTGATATTACTTATTGGTACACTTTAATTGGCTGTCATAATATCACTTGAATCTCTATTTTGTAGGACAGAACATTCGTAAGTTGATTAAAGATGGCCTTATTATCAAGAAACCTGTTGCTGTGCACTCCAGAGCACGTGTCCGCAAGAACACCGAGGCCAGAAGGAAAGGGCGACACTGTGGTTTTGGAAAGCGGAAGGGTACAGCAAATGCCCGTATGCCGCGGAAGGTATGGGATATTGATGCAGATAAAAATGTCATTTGTGTGGTGGAACATCAAATGTAGCGACAGATGCATAAATGACCTTATTTGCAGCTTATGTGTTGATAGTGCTGTCTTCTCTTCCTCTGTCTTTACTTTTATGTGGCTTCTCACTTGTCACAGACAAGCAGATTACTAAGTGTGTCCAGCCTTGTTAATAACTATACATTTCTTAGGTAACATACTAACACAGGTTAATTTTCTAGTTTTGCAATATTTGTTTCAAAGTTGCTGCATATGTAAAGGGTTATGTACTTAGTTATTCATACTTTTCACCATACAGGAGTGCTGATAAGCCCTTAGCCTGACAAGGAAGGAAACAAGCTAATGTTTCTGTCAAAATGGCATGAATTTGCCTTGCAGGAAAAAAAAAACTTGGCAGTTTGCATCTTGATGATGTTGAAATCGCACATCCCTGACATGCTTCCAAACTTGTTTCCTTCCTGGTCGGGCTAAGGACTTAACAGCACCCCGGTATTTTATGTCTGTTATCATACTATATACCAGTATTTTTTCACTCTACATTGTAAGGTTTTGACAGTGGTGTATAACATACAGATACAGGCTTCTTCTTATGGACTTTGTGCATTGTGTAACATATATAAAAAAAATCTGTAAAGCCTTAAGGTTTCAGAAGCCGGCTCTGCTTCCGTGTTCAGGCAAGAAGCTCATAATCTGTTGGGCCCCTCAGATTAAGCTATTATCAGTCACGGGGTACCACTTGTGAGTGTTGCAGTGGCACTCAGTGACTGAGAATAGCTTGACCTAAGGGGTCCCAACAGATTAGGTGCTTCTTGCCTGAAGTCGAAAGCAGACCAGGCTTCCGAAGTATAGTGCTTTAGTGTTTTATATATCTGTTACACATTGGGCAGAGTCCAAAAGAAGAAGAAAGTATATGTAACCAATATTTGTGTCAGTATATCATATGAGAATGTGTCATATATGCCATTTATATTTTCCGGTGCTAAATACATCCTTTGTCCGTAAAGTTCTGAGACTGATTTAATATCTCGACTTAGGTAAACATTGCGCAATTGCAGTTGTCATGCAAGTACCTGGACATTTTATGACTCGCCTGAGGTATTTATGTTGATTCGCTCGAACTCCGCTGGGTGGTAGGACGCAGCAGGAAATCCCGTGTCCCTTGCCAGTGGCGATTTTTGCTGTTAGAAGAATGGACGTCAGAGTTGAAGAGCGAGTTAACATCAAATTCTGTGTGAAGCTGGGCAAGACAGCCACAGAGACATTGCAGCTTCTACGTGATGCCTACGGCGATGAAGCTTTATCTCGGGCGCAGGTGTTTTGGTGGCCCAGGCGATTCGTCTTGGGTAGGGTGTCAGTGGAGGATGACACAAGATCAGGCCGGCCTTTGAGTTCACAGAATGAAGACAACTTGGTCCACATCACAGACATTATAAGGGAAGACCATACTGTTACAGTGCGCATGTTGGCTGATGCCCTGCATATCAATAAGTCAACTGGCAACCAAATTCTACCGGAGGACTTGGGTAAACGAAAACTCAATGCCAGGTTAGTCCCGCACACATGCACTCAGGATCAAAAGGAGGTGCGAGCTTCAATTTGTGCTGATTTGTTACATGAGGCGCAGAACGATGCCACGTTCTTCAGCAGTGTCATTGCCATGGATGAATAATGGTGTTTTCAGTACAACCCTCAGACCAAGAGGCAAAGCGCCGAATGGCGGCCAACGGGTACTCCACCGCCAAAGAAAGTGAGGCGGCAGACATCAACAACAAAAACGATGATAATGGTTTTTTTCGACGTCAGGGGTATTGTTCATCATGAATTTTTCCTGCAAGGGCAAACGGTCAACCAAGAAGTTTACATCTCCGTACTCAGGCGCATGCGCGAGGCACTTTGACGTCATCGTCCTGAACTGTGGGCATCTGGACAGTTGATTCTGTTGCATGACAGTGCGAGACCACACACAGCTCTAAGTGTCTCAAGATTTCTCACTAAACACAACGTTACTGTGCTTCCACATCCCCCGTACATCAGCAGTGTCTCTGTGGCTGTCTTGCCCAGCTTCACACAGAATTTTATGTTAACTCGCTGTTCAACTCGGACGTCCATCCTTCTAACAGCAAAAATCGCCACTGGCTAGGGACACGGGGTTTCCCGCCGCATCCTACCACCTAGCGGAGGTCGAGCGAATTAACATAAATACCTCAGGCGAGTCATAAAATGTCCAGGTACTTGCACATGACAACTGCAATTGCCCAACATTTACCTAAGTCGAGATATTAAATCAGTCTCAGAACTTAACGGACAAAGGATGTATGTAAGGTGTACGGAGTGTCACTTCCCCCTTCACTGGCTTGCTTTTATTTGATGTAATTTTCATGGAGACAGTGTGGTAAGGAAAGAGTCTTTTTCTTTAACATCAAATGTTAAGTTAATCAGAACAGCATGGGCTGATTTTCTTGAACACAGTACCTTGATCTTGACATGGAAAGGGTCAAAGCCAGTATTAGCCTGAACGTGTAAATCAGTGTAAAAATAACTAAACATATATTAAAGTTTGTGCCATGTACAGTGCTGTAATTGTAATGTAGCTGCAATAAAAATAGTCATCAGGACTTGAATACATGGAGATCCTAGGAAGTGATCTATAAATCAGTACAGTCCTGAACTGTTAAAGGCTGATTTCTATAGATTTAAAAGCAGATTGTAAAGTTGATCACTTGTTTGGTTTTCAGAGTACAAGAAATGGCACTTAAAAGTGTATCTGCATTGTGATTTCCCAGCACATCAAATATATGCGTCACTACTAGTCTTGAACATAGTGAATTTAATGTGTGCTTCGTATAATTCCGTTAAACGTGCAGGTGTTGTGGATTAATCAAATTAGAGTTCTAAGGTGGCTTCTTACATTATATTAATGGTCTGGAACATAGTGAATTTAATGTGCACTTTGTATAATAACATTAATTTACAGGTGTTGTGGATTAATCGGATGAGAGTTCTAAGGCGGCTTCTCAAGAAATATAGGGAAGCAAAAAAGATTGATCGTCACCTGTACCATCAACTGTACATGAAGGCTAAGGGTGAGGTCTTCTGCATTTATTATTAAGTGTTTCTATGGCATTTCGTGGTTTGTTATGTGGTGAAATGTATTTAAGATCACCCTGCTTGATGTGTTTTCCCACTTATGCTTTTTCGCACACAAGACATAAATTAGAACCAACATTTTCTCCTGTGATTAACACTGTGTTGCCCGTTTAATATGTTCCTTGCTTAAAAGTATTGCTTATATAAGAAACATGGTGAGTTCATGGTGCAATGAATTTTTCACCCTCTTAATATGCATTGCATATCAAAATCTTTTGTCATATTCCTAATTTCTCACCCTTTCCTTTTATTTCAAACCTGCAGTGACAAAAGTGTATTCTCTGTTCTAAAAGTAATCGCCAGTGTTGTTTTAACACTTGCATTTCACACAGCATGACAGACATTGCTTGCTGGTGATGTGTGTTGCACGATATTGTTCAGGGAGTGGACTGTGTTTGTGAATCCTCTTGGTGTTTACAAAGCTTATAACAGATCATCAGGATAATATATGTTTCTTTCAACTATTTTATGTTATTGTTGTCAACTAGCAAGGGTATTCAGGTCCAAAACCTGAATGCATTTTATCAAGTGTAAAATCTTACCAAACACAGCGACATAGCTCATGGAGAGTCTAAAAGGTGAAAAAGTGTCGTTTTAATGGAGCATGCTGTGACTGTGTAACTGTTGTGCTTCAATATCAGTAATATGCAGTAATTTGCATGCAGAATGTGTGTGTACTTTGTATTCATATCACATTGTGCATGCAGGTGCAGTGTTTGTTGTGTAGAGCAATTAATTACTGAACATATGATAAGCATGGCTCCTGCATCAAAAACTGTCACACAACCTAAACTGTTGTCATTCCAAGAAAAGTTGGATGTTTTAAACCAAGTAGATGTTCCTGCAGATGTTGCTAAAACATCACTGACAAACTTGGTGCTACTGTTTCACCTCTAAATATTGGATTAGTAATCAAGACTTGAAACAGTCCAAGAGTGAACAGCTGAGCCCAGTAAAGATGAGAAGAGCAAAATATGGAAAAATAGAATTAGTGCTTGGGGAATTGTTCCGGCAGAAAAGGCTCTGCATCTTCGCCTGTGCCTGTGAAGTATGTTGTGTTGTGTTGAAGACTCACACAGTCCCTGAAGAAGATAACTTAAAATGTGGTTTAATAGTGAAAATGAACCATTGAATGCAGGATTTACATATGCTTTCAGGCTTACCCTTTTTAAAATGTTTTCCTGGCTATTAGTGCAACCTGTTGAATTTTCCAAAAATGTCTGGAGGGAGTTTCACTGTGTTTAGTATGGAGTGTGACATACTTTATTTTGTTGACACGTCATATCGCTGGTCTCAAAAAGTTACTAAGATGCAGGAAATTCTGAAACGATTTTATCATTTAAGGAGCGGTGTATACTTCTGTATGTGGATGAATAAACAAGCCCAAACATATCTGTGTTTAATGTTTGCCATCCCGAAGTGTTTAACACATATAAATATACATTGATGTGTGAGTCAAACACAACAAAACTTTGTTATATTTATTATTGTACTAGGGCAACATGTTTCGATTCTTATAGAATTATCTTCAGGCCCTTCTAAGAAAACAGATCCTTACTTAAAATGTTTAAAAATGCGGAATTAAATTGGATCTAGTATTTTTTTTTTTTTTTTATTCAAATGGATCTAGTATTCTTATAGAGATTGAGGGTTTTAGCTTGACTAGCTACAAATTTAATGTTTGCCATCCTGAAGTGTTTAAGACATATATAAATATACAACGATGTGTCAGTCAAACACAACAAAACTTTATTATGTTTATTATTGTACTAGGGCAACATGTTTCAATTCTTATAGAAACATTTTAAGTAAGGATCTGTTTTTTTAGAAGGGTCTGAAGATGATTCTATAAGAATTGAAACATGTTACTCTAGTACAATAGTAAACATAATAAAGTTTTGTTATGTTTGACTGACACATCATTGTATATTTATATATCTGTGTTGTTCAGAAATTTTTATTCTACATATTATTAGTTACAAACATTATTATAGTGTTCTCTGAGCTTTTCATTGTGATTTTATTAAAATGTCAGTGGCTATTTCTATATTTCCAGTCGTATTGGAAGGTATAAAATATGAAGTGGTTATATGAATGTTTCAAGTGAATAAGCTGCCAGCTTTGCTGTGTAAGATAGATTGAGCACAGAATTACCATTGAACAGGAGGTTGGGTGGGTGCAAACAAATTTGATCATCTTGGTGAAAGAAAGCATACCAAAGCCTATAGGAATCACATTTCATTTGCCTTAGAAATACTGTATTCTTTTATTGTTTGTAATCCAGTTTGCACATATGTATGTGACGACAAAATAACTAAGTCATGAGCAGAGGGCAGTGCCGCGGAGACCTGGTTGGACAGACAACCCTCTGAATTTTTTTTTGAGTGGCTTGCAAAAGTTAGAGCAACGGGCTAAGAAGTGTATTGAGCTTCGTGGGGAATATGTTGAATAAATCCTGAGTTTGGTCACTGTAGCTTGTTTCTTTCCTGGTTGGGCTAAGGACTTATCAGCACCCCCTTGTATATGTTCTGTTTACTGTAAAGTTGTTACATTATTCCTTGTTTCAGGTAATGTCTTCAAGAACAAACGCGTTCTTATGGAGTTCATTCACAAGAAGAAGGCAGAAAAGGCCAGGACAAAAATGCTAAAGTAAGTTTCCAGTTTTGATTATGATCAGTTGGTCTGAATGCAGTATAACACCTGCCATTTTGACTAAATATTGATCTTTTCATGTGTTTGTAAAGTGATCAAGCAGAGGCAAGGCGACAGAAGGTGAAGGAGGCGAGGAAACGTCGGGAAGAGAGAATAAGTCAGAAAAAGCAGGAGTTACTCCAGGCTTACCAGCGTGAAGATGAGACAGCTGCCACGAAGAAGTAATTTGAAATTGAGATCCATACATTACATTTCTTGGTGACACTTTTGTTAAAGGAAATAAAAACAGGAAAATTGATACCTTGGCTTTCATGTGGTTTGTCTTTAAATAGTTGCTCAGAGCTTGAATCTGGGATTTTTTGTATAATCCTTCTTTCTGAAATGTAAGGTGCTGTCTACAGTTTTTTATTTGTTTTGGGTTTTTTTCCTTCCCCTTTTCTTTTCCCTCTTTAGTTAGGTCCATGGTTTATTCATGTGATTTGGTGACAATGTGCAGTTTGTTGTGAGGTTTGTAATAATGCTCATTCCATATGCCATTGTAGATCTTGCCACTTCTCCTTTATGTACACTCAGTCGAACAAAAATCCATCAGTCTAAAATTTTCTAAGTTCCGAACTGGAAGTCACATGACGTACAGTTGCCAACATAATTTGAGTCGTTTTTCTTTCCCCATATTTGCGCATTCGTGGCGTTTCTCTGTCTTCCATTCATTACAATCAATCACACCGCGTTTATATTAACTGAAAACAAAAATGCATTTGCCTAATTTCAAATTAAAACATTATTTAAAATACATTAACTTTCCCAGGCGTGAGGCTAGCTAGCTAGCTTTTCTACTAAGGATGGATGAGTCACCTGGACCCTTGGTTCTTATTGTCAGCAGGCGTAGTCCAGACAGTTCAACGCGTGCTAGGAGTAGCCTTTGCAAACAAACTAATGTTGGTTCGAGTACCACTATCGGCATATTTCTTTATGTAGCCCAGGCAGTTGAACACCTGTTAGCAACAGCTTTTGGAAACAAACTATGTTGGTTCGAGTCCCACTATCGGCATATTCTTTATGTAGCCAAGGCAGTTGAACGTGTGCTAGCAGTAGCCTTCAGAAACAAACTACGTTGGTTCGAGTCCCACTATCGGCATATTTCTTTATGTAGCCCAGGCAGTTGAATGCGTGTTAGCACCAGCCTTCGGAAACAAACTATGTTGGTTCCAGTCCCACTATCGGCATATTTCTTTATGTAGCCCAGACAGTTGAACGCATGTTAGCAGCAGCCTTTGGAAACAAACTATGTTGGTTCGAGTCCCACTATCGGAATATTTCATTACGTAGCCAAGGCAGTTGAACGCGTGTTAGCACCAGTCTTCAAAAACAAACTCTATTGGTTCGAGTCCCACTATCGGCATATTTCTTTATGTGCGTATTTGAAATCTAACTGGCTACAGATGATGGTGATTATGAAAATCGAAATGTTTACGTTTTACTAATAATAAAATCAAAGGCAATGAAGACCTGCACTCATTAATTTAAGTCAGGTTTCTCTCAATTTTCTGCCAAATGAAGGGAATGTCTTCCGCAACTGCTTTATGGTAATTCACAATTTTATAACCATAAACGGGACAGGATATCTGCTGTTGGTCATGGTTGAAAAAGGAGGGTAGGGAATTACCACGATCATCATCATTCTCATAAACATCAAGGAATGGACTCTTTGACCCGTTCCGTCTACGGAGTTAGAGCTGCTCGCGCCAACGCTTCTTCGGTCTTCCAATTGTCCTCCTTCCTTGTGGTCTCTAGTGGTATGATTTCAAAGGCATTCGCTTTTGTGGCATTCTTTGCAAGTGAAGAAGCCAGTTC
>Ga0123352_10011104_pt1 | contig 14176 bp, 9 predicted proteins | sample TergutLab28metaG_FD_89700 | JGI IMG/M metagenome (GOLD analysis project Ga0123352, IMG submission 89700) | Labiotermes labralis P1 segment gut microbial communities from Petit-Saut dam, French Guiana - Lab288 P1 | ecosystem: Host-associated > Arthropoda: Insects > Digestive system > Gut ... | reverse complement strand
GTTTCACAATTTCTGATCTGTCCCTGCACTTTCCTCAGATTTCAAGGACTCTACTCTATGACACTGTCAGTAGTGGCTAACATCGCAGGCGGCCGCATTCTATGAGGAGGGTACACAAAAACTGGTGCCCCGCTATGATAAGTGCCTCAATAATGGCGGCGAATATGTGGAAGAATAATTTGAAGAATGCAGAATCTGATAAAAATAAAATTTTATACGAAACATTATTCGATTTTTTTTACAGCGAAACGGCACTTACTTTCTGAATAAGCCTCGTATATTGTCACCTGTGGCCGTTCTGGTCGTACCATATTTTTCCACGTTATCCTAAACAAGGTAAGATTTTAGAAAAAAAAGTTCCTGAACACTGTTTGGATTTTCTCTACAACGTCTATCTCTAGCATTTTCATTCTAAGAAACGTTCTGCAAGATAATGTCACAAATGTACGTAGGTCTTCAGCAAAGTAAACGCTATTCTTGTCAGATTTCAATAAAACTGGAATTTTATGGACAGATTATCGAATAATACTCACGTGCCAAATTTAATGAAGTTCATTACAGTAGGGACCGAACTGTATGCGGACGGACAGACAGACATAACGGAGCTAAGGGTCACTTTTCGCAACGCCCCTGGAAAGGTAATATTAATACTGATTGAATCAGAAAACCAGATAAAATCTTACCTAAAATTAATCAAAATGTGTTGAAACCATACCTAAAATTCTCAAACTCGGAGGTTACACTAAACTTTGCGATGGCAAATAAAAAGCATCCTTTAGCAAGTCGCTTCGTAGATGTCAAGATATGAGTTCTAACTGAAGTAAATATTTTACTTTTTTCGTTTCTTACCAGTGGTTTATTTAACTTCTTTTTCAGTGTCTCATATTACGCAACATGAATTGGCAGGATAACAGTTCAAAACTAATTGGAAAGAACGTGGAAGTGGTAGTAGCATCTTTAGAGATAGGCCTACTGTCTCCATATTTTTCTGAAGAGACTGAGAAAGATCACGAAAAGGTCTCTGTCAGGGTGAACTGCCTTCGGGCCGAGTTTTGAACCCGCGACGCCTCGAATAAGAAGTATAAGCATGCGCATTACAAATTAAAACCCGGTACTCTGCTTCATATTCTTTTAATTTGCAGTTTTATCAACACTTGAAATATCATTTTAATAAATTTTGACTTATTTGAAAGCCTAAACGCAACAGTGACACTGGCTGCTAGCTGTTGGTTCAGATCGTAATTCTGGGAAAGGATGCGGTCAGTAAGGCACAACCCACACATCTGGACCCTGGGGCTTGCTGCGAAAATTCTTCATTCCGGAGATCAAGGGCTAAGCGTAGAGAAACAGTTAATGAACTAACTCGTCCTCTCCTCCTTCTGTCTCAACTGTTATCCTCTTTCTCCCTCTTTCATTACCTAAGCTACTCTTTACTTCCATGCGGACGACCGCCCGCAAGAGTAAAGACTCTATTTTCAATTTCCAGTCCTGCCTCCATCTCTATACCGACTGTATTAACAAATTTCATCACAGCCCCCCCCCTCCCCTATTCTAAATGGATTCCTAATATACCTCCAACAGCCGACCCATATATTTGTCCTCCAATGGCTCGGAAAATTTTATTGGAACATGTTCCCTCTGCAGTTCGTTTCAGTTGATTAGCAACGACAAACACGAATTACCATTTTATTGCCTTAGCCAAGCACTTGTGCGTGTAGAAACTGCCTTCCAGACAAAGTGGAATTAAAACGGGACTGCCTTTGATGTTATAATATCGAGGATTGGAGGGAACGAACGAGCGAACGTACCTCGCTTCAGTTTCACAATCAGTAGAGTATATTAACTAAACTCCCATTACCGGCATCGGGAACAGACATGCGCTCAGCCGCTTTCATTTGTTGTTTGATAAAAAGAGGAGGAGCGAGATGGCGGTGGTTGGCGGCGGGAGGGGGAGGGGGGAGACTGCCGGATGCTGCGTCAGGATCAACTCTCCACCCGGAGGCTGTTTGCTCATGCGAGTTTCATCCGCGTTTCATAACAGTTTATTAAGAAGGGCATGCCTTCAAGAGAGTAGTTTATTAGTGACCTCAATTTCGTCAAAACTGACATTACAGTAATCATATTTATGCCCGGGATTTTCATACCCCTCCCACTAGAATTAGTGCCTACGCTCGGTCCCCTCTTACGATGACCACATCAGTCTACATCCTGAGAACAGTCCTAGAAACGAGCTGAGGATACAGTGCAGTGGTACACGACTTTCAAATGTACACAGTGGAATTGTAACAGCATTCTAAGTCAAAGCCGTTCACTGGACTTCACTGACTGAATGACGGTCAGTCATCTCACTGGGCTTACCGGGGCTGGTTAAAGACTTTACTGGGTCCAATACAAACATGAATTTGGGGGTCCTACATAATAGCAGTTTTCACATAAAATCCTTCCGATCGCACTATGGTCCTGGGGTCGACTCAGCCTCTAACAGAAATGAGTACCAGGAGTATTTCTGGGGGTAAAGGCGGCCGGTGCGTAGGGCTGACAACCTTACCACCTTCATGTGCCGTTGCATGAAATCTGGGAACATTAACTTCCTGGAACCCTCTGGGTCACCCCAGGCCTGTAACGGGACTGCTTTGCCTTACATAAGCGTAGACGTTAAATGACAAAGACGATACAACAATATAAGAATTTAAATGTGTATAAATATTTTTTGACAGGCAGTCTGAAATACAAACAGTCTTTTCAAGTCCCCCCAAAGTTAGGTGCCCGTGCAGAGGCACTGATTGTGATCACTTAAGGGCGATCTTCTGGTGCTGACTAAAAATCTATCCATTTAATTATTTAAAAGTACCTCTAAGTGTTAGCTCTCTAAATTATCACTATCCGAATGTCCAAAACACAGAAACAAAAGCGCACGATTTGACCAAATCTCTAGAAAGCTCAGCCCAGTTTACAACACAATAACGTTTATTTATTTTATAATTGTTTTCCAACAAGATACGACTTATTCATTTTATTACTTTTCTGTAGACAGCTCTACATGTTTCGGGTGTTGGAACCCATCATCAGGAGCTGGTACAACTGTAATTACAGCTTCTGGTATTGAATGACTACAGTTGTATGAGCTCCTGATGATTGGTGTCAACACCCGAAATATGTAGAGCTCCCTACAGACAAGTAATAAACTGAATAAGTCGCATCTTGTTGGAAAACAATTATTAAATTCGATTCACTATGCACGGACCCGTGTATATAAAAAAAGTGTATTTATTAACTTATTCTCTACTATGACCAACAATTTTTATTTTAATGTTTTGAATATTTTATAATATTGAGATTTCAACGACCATAATGGAAGAACTTGCATATAACCTATGTGAAATATCTTAAGTGTAAATTGTATTACCAACAGCTGCATTTAAAATACTTGCGTAACTTGACAAGGTATTGATTACAATCCCCCTGAGGATGGCACAATAGTGTCGAAACATGTAGGAGTGTGATAATTTGTGAAATAATTGTGCATTTGTTGGTCATAGTACAAAATAATAATAATTTGTGTAATAGTTGTGCATTTGTTGGTCATAGTTCCAAAGAACAAAAAATACACGGTACATATACTGAAATATTAAAAGAACACAACAAACTGTTTCCCCCAGTTCCATCTAAATGTTACCCGCTCTTACATAATAACGACTGTTTTACGTACATAATCATGTAATATTACGATAAGGTACGTAGCTGAACGTGAGATGGGTACACCGTGTCGAATGCTTATTAAAGATTTCGTGTCAAGTGTTACAGGACGGTTCGAAGAAACTTAGAGTTTCTGTTTTCAAAGGCAAGCATTGCAGTTGAACTTTCTTGACCCTGAATAGTGAGGCAGTGCGCTCCTACGAATCCCTTTGGGGTGCCATGGGATTATAGCAATTATGTGGGTCTTGCATTCTTGCGAACTGAACTGAAGTGTGTTACGTGGAAAGTACAGCAGTCCCGTTACAGGCCTGGAGTGGCCCAGAGGGTTAAGGTTCCCGGATTTCATGACAACGGCACAGGATGGTGGTAAGGTTGTCAGCCTTACGTACCGGCTGCCTTTACCGCCAGGAAATGTTCCTGGTACTCATTTCTGTTAGAGGCTGAGTCGACCCCAGGGCCATAGTGCGATCGGATGGATTTTATGTCAATGTAAAATTCCAATGACACCAGCTGGGATCGAACTAGCGACCTTCCGATTTGTAGCACAGCACCTTAACCACTGTGCTACCGCGGTCCCCGAAGTATGTTACGATCTCTTCGAATAATGCGCTTTGTTTCCATGTTCTGAACCGTTTGTATTGTAATAGATAAGTCAGTATTGCCTCTGTACGTGCCGTGAAGGCATGTAGCGGTTTAATTCAACTACATCTTAATCTCAGCACTAGTTGGAGGTGAGCCGTAGGTTTTCCTTTAACCTTGACATATTTCAACCGCAAAATATGTTATTTAGTCAGGCCCCCGACGGTTGGCGGTTTTCCACAACCGATCAATAAGCCTAGACTTTATGTAGGTAGGCTACTGTAACAACAGGTTTCTAAGAAGATGGTTTCGTTGCGTAATAGAGAATTTCCATGAACAAATGTTGCTATTCAGCAGTTACAGATGTGTGAATGCCATACGACAGGATGAACAATATTATGATTTGCAAATAAAACTATCCGTATAAGGGCCTGGAGAGGCCATGATGCTTCCAGGAGGTTGAGGCTTCCAGATTTCAAGACAGTCGGCACATGAAGGTGGTTAGGTTGTCAGCCCTAAGCACTGGCAGGCTGTGCCTCCCAGCAGTTACTGCTGGTACTCATTTCTGTTAAGAGGTTTGTAGCGCGTTGTCTCAACCAACTGCGCCACCGCGTAAAATTGTCAGTCTACATCACGATTTTCGACGGATTATGTCCATCGATCTATGTAACGAAAAATGTGTAGATTATGTGAGGTTTGAGACTTGGAATATTTGTAGCCTTTGCGGGAAATCTCACCGAAATAGTAACAAAAGAATTGGCGGATTATAAGCCAGATTTAGTGGCAATACAAGAACTTAGCTGTGAAAACGATAGCAGTTAACCAACAAAAGTTACACACCTAATATAGATATATCACACTCAAACAAGGCCCTGATATTGAGATCTCCGCATCAAACAAACCAACACACAATTGTATAAAGTACTCTTAAGTGTGTCGAACGACAAAGACCTGATGATGGCCACTACCGGCCGAAACATGTAGTCTCTTTAACCTAGAATATAGCATCTATCTAAACATTAGTTGTGTTACTGACTTCATACCCACTTAATAGTTTTTATTACACAACGGGGATGGTACAATTCGGAGTTATATATTTTGGAATGAAAATAAAATTCACATCTTCACTTAAAGACAGTCATGTTTATATACCTAATTAAAGAGCAGATTTTGTTATTGACAGAATTGTGTAGGGTAAAGGGAGGTAATACCACACACACACACACACACACACATATATATATATATATATATATATATATATATATAAACAACTTGCTGGCTGTGAAACATCGTGACTGCGCGCAGCTAGGGTGCGTTTCTGTCTGCAATAGGACTAGAGTACGAGTATAGTGTTCTCTTGCTGTCGGTGTGCAGAATGGCGCCGCAAAAGGAAACGTGTAGTTATCCAGACGGTGAAGGTAAAGGAAAGCGTAAAGAGTAAGCGTTTGAAAGAAAACAGTATTGTTAAATGAATATGCTGTATTCTTGTAATCTTCAAGCTAGAGAAATAATCTGTGAATGTTATGCAAATAAATTTTGAATTTCTTAATCAAAGAAATGCCCGATGTGCTGCTAAGAATGGTCGAGAGAAGTCAGGGAAATTTTCCTTCCTTCTTACGGTTACGTTTATCTTCTTCTAGTCCGTTGAAATGAAGGGAATCAAAAGTCGTTGCTACTGCTATTTGAACTACAAAAATGCTGTGGTAAAAGTAGTTTACGACAAGATGATTGTATACAAAATAGACAAAGAAAGGCACAGCGCCATGACTCACAGAGAAAGAAAATGCAAATCGTCACGTGGCTCCAAATAGGTCTACTACTCAAGTAGAAGGTATGCCAGTTAACATCCCAACGTGGTACATTTGCCCTATCAATATTTGTTGGAGTACGGCTGGTTAAGATATTATTTAAATTATAGGAATTGGGAATTGGTGTAAATATAACCCTAATAAAAGAGAATGCATTTCATTGTCAGAAGTCTGTACCACGAATTCTCTAATTAAAGGAGAAAAAGCAAGGGACGCTTCCTCTTGGGAGTCGTCTTCTTGCAGACAACGTATGGTTTGTCATTGCTCACAACGCTGCCCTCTACTTCAGGACTGTACGTTTCAGCACCAGTCTTCACTCCAAACTGGTTATTTCAAACCTACCTCAAACAGTACCACAGGAGATAGTGACAGTGTCCTCTCTTTACCAAAATACTGTTATTTGAAATCTGACAATCGTCGCAGAACCAGTAATCCTGAAGCAAATATCCTTAGGTCTCTCTCCGAAACCAAATTGTTAGGAAGACCGAACACAAGCTATTGCTGATCTACCATAGGCCTGACGGATAAAGAAAATCCGAATTACAGTGAGCCTTCTGCAAAGGATGATGAAAGAAATGAGAAATATGTAGATTTTATTTAGAAGATGTTGCAGTATAGAGGATGCTGAGTGGATCAAGTCTCTGTATGTTCTACAGCAGGTTGTGAGCACGAACAGTGTGCAGATGTTGGACACCTTCCACAGCTCCTCCTTATGTGATAACGTCTTTAAGTCAGATGAAAACTGCGACTAGGAAGTGTATAAAATCTGACCGATACCATAGAATTGCATCTAACAGTATCCTGACAACTTACTCTTATTCGCTACATTAGAGTCAACATATTTGTCCCCGAATTTTAAAGACCGGTAATACATATGAAGACCTGTTTCACAGTACAGCCAAACCACTGCCACCATATATGTATGTATGTATGTATGTATGTATGTATGTATGTATGTATGTAGGTATGTATGTATGTATGTATGTATGTATGTATGTATGTATGTAGGTATGTATGTATGTATGTAGGTATGTATGTATGTATGTACGTAAGTATGTATGTACGTAAGTATGTACGTATGTATGTATGTATATATGTATGTGTGTGTGTGTATGTGTGTGTGTGTGTGTGTATGTATGTATGTATGTATGTATGTAGGTATGTATGTATGTACGTAAGTATGTACGTATGTATGTATATATGTATGTGTGTGTGTTTGTATGTGTGTGTATGTATGTATGTATATATGTATATACACACACATATATATATATAAATATATGTGTGTGTGTGTGTGTGTGTGTGTCACAATTTAAATTTCCGTGCACCAAAGTTCTGTAATCTGTGCTTCTTGTGTATGTATTTTTTGAACAACCTTCTAGATATCTTCTGTATTTCAAACATAAGGCTGAACAATTTAATTACGTACTGACTGACGTTTTATTAAAAGTTGTCGCAATAAAACCGAACTTTTTCCTGTAATTTATAATAGGTTACTGAAAGACTGTCTGTGTCGAAAAAAATTGTAATAGAAGAAAGGGGTTAATGAGAAATTAAGTGGAGCATATATCTGAATAATTACGTAATTAGGTTTCTTGCGTTTCGTACTTATAGGTAAAGGGGAGAGGTGAATTAGCAAAAGAACAATGGTTCAAGGTACAGCAATTCAATAAGTCATAAGTGTTGTATGCTTGAGGCTGCCATGACTCGTTTATTTGTTCACTTGCCATCACCAGCATCTTGCGGCCATTCAGTTTCCTTTATCAGGGAAAACTACAGATGTTGTAAGGGATTACTACTACTAGTACTACTACTGCTACCACCACAACCACCATCACCACAACCACCATCACCACAACCACCACCAACACTATTACTACCACTACTACTACCCCTACCACCATCACTACCACTATCACTACTATCACTACTACTACTACTACTACTACTGATACTACTAAGACTACCACTACCACCACCTTCACCACTGCCACTAGTACTACTACCACTATTACTACTACTACTACCACCAGCACCACCAACACCACCACTACCACTACCACTATCACTTCTATTACCACCGAAACTATCACCATCACCACAAACACCACCACCACTATTACTACCACCACTACTGTCCCTACCACTATCACTACTACTACTACTACTACTACTGCTGTTGCTGCTACTGCTGCTGCTATAGAATGGTTAAATACATGTAATAAGTTTTGAGTATTAAAAGCCAGATGATGGGATTCACTAATCAACTGTTCCTAATCAATCAGTCCAACTAAACATATCACCGTGACGGATCCTCCAGTTTGTTGAAATAAAATTGTGTCAATTTTCCATGAAAGCTTCGATTCAACAAATAATTCACTATTTTTAAAAATTTCTTTAATGATTAAAGGGGCATGCGGTGGCGCGGTTGTTTGAAGCCCTGGTCGCGGGTTCGAATTCCGATGGTGTCATTGGAATTTTTTATTGACTTAACGCTTTAAACGCCGAATTAAATCCCATCTGCCATTTGCTGGCATTATTAAGAGCTCCCCATATTCTCCACATTAGCAGAATAAGGGTTAATTCTCCTTACACTCTCTGGCACTGGGTCGACTCAGCCTCTAACAGAAATAAGAACCAGGAATACTTCATGGGGGTAAAGGCGGCAGGTGCCTAGGGCTAACAACCTTACCACCTTCATGTGCCGATTGTGTTGAAATCTGGAAGCCTCAACCTGCTGGAACCCTCAGGTCCTGTACGGGCCTGTAATGGGATTGCTTTACCTTTAATCATTGAAGTCCTACTGTTATTTCAGAATCAAAGACTGAAATAAGAATAGAAGAAAGAAAGTTCATTAGACGGGGACATAAAAGAAAAGAAGCCATTAAACTGTTTTTTAAAGCAATTTATTCGACGATTCTTGTCGCCTGGTATGTGACGCTGTTGAGATGGGTAACAGTTTTTGAAGTTTCGAAGGGAAGTGTCCTCTTCAAATTCAAATGTTTAGGTCCCACGATTTATGGACATAGGATGCTTGAGATACATTCGAAACGTTCCTTCGAAACGTCGGAAAATTCTTACCCAGCGGCGTAGCATCATATCCTTGCAGATCGGAATTCCCCAGTTGTTAGGCCTGGGAATGATAAGACATATTTCTGCTCATCTGTCGTGAAATATGAACCCATGGCAAAAGAACGCATATTAAAATTATCTCTAAATTTAAGAAGACTTCAGGAAAATGACTTAATAATTCGGAGACCGCAGATAGAAATTTATGTAATGAAGCCCTCCATGTCTCTTTAGAATTGTTACCGTTCCTTATCCACCGTACTTTCTCATCTTTCCCTCTATTCGTTGAGCCATTTTACTCGTAAGATTGATGGTAATAACAATTTCTATAATGACAAGCGATTTGAGTAGGTTGGTCAGACGCTCATGGAGAAGAATTTAAAATAGTCACAGAAGGAGAACCTTCAAACATCGTCACCCACTTCATCCACAGGACTTAGTGTGGATATTTAGTGATTTACATTCGTCATATCGCATTATTATTGATATATGAAAGTTACAAAAAGGAGAATAATCACATTAATTGTAGCGACGGGGAAAAAACTATTGAACAGAAGATCTGGTTTGACACTGTCTCTAAATATATTAGCCATGATAATGTATATAGGTATACGCTGCTGTGATCTTTTCCCATGCTTATTTTTGTTTTTCGTGATTTATATTAGTCATATTAATTATACATTGATTAATTTACTTGTTATATTTGTACCGCGGGTGTTTTTCTAGAACGTAAAGTGGCTGTGGCATGAAGGTTACCACTCACGTCATAAGCAGCCAAGGATAAGAACCAGAATACATATACAGTGGGGTATGCTACAACGAGAAAAGATGCTACAACGAACGCGGAAGAATACTATCGGCAGACGTAGCACGCGCGTGCGAATGACGTGTCGGGCCTTCCCGCTTAGATTAGAACTTTAGTCAACATCTTTTTTATCGTTCGTAAGGTTCAGTTATCGGGTTAGTTCAGTTTTCTGCTTATTTGCGCCTTTAGAAGTGCAAATATATTTTTAATTATTTTTATATTATTTTTATCCTTATATATTTTTTATTTTGCGTTACATTTTTTCTGTTCTAACGGTTGAGTTGGACAGTAAATTTGCTCTAGGCTGTGGGCCTGTAACGGTTTACTCCTAAATATATATATATATATATATATATTTCAATGTATGCTAGAACGAACAGGTGCTATAACGAACGGGATTCTAGAACCAATTTCGTTTGCTCTAGCATACCCCACTCTACCTATATCGCCAGGCCCCTCCCCACTCCTCATTACTTCGTGGCCTGCACAAGAACAACTTCACTTTTGCATCGCGTACGTTTTATTGCACATACTGTCAGAAACAGTAAGTATATTGGCGTGTATCGTCGAGTGATTATATGGCAGATAACAGTAAATTGGAAAGCAAAGTTACTCTCACGACATCTTATCCACATTCATACATAGCACCTCGCAAATGGGACAGAAGCGGTAGCTTTCGAGTCAGCTTGCTCGTTGTGTGCGGCTTGATGTGCTTTTGTGGCCACCGAGTTCACTTGTCAGGCTACTCGCACGCCCTGTGTTGCCACTAGCAACAGGGGCCAACTGCGGCAGCCGGCATCGCGTCTCCATGTTCAGAACCACCGCACCGTCAACCGTACAGCTGCCTGTGCTATCGATAGTGCTTTCTCTGTCTGCTGGCGAAGTGACGCGCCCTCGTTCGTCTCTCATACTCATTTTGGCCGCATGCACATGGATCAGAAATCTGATGCAACCAATGAGCTAGCTGCTGCGTCGTGTAATCTTCTAATCACAATGTCACAAATTTCACAATATCTACATGCGTATTTAATTACGTTTTAAATCCAGTATTTTATTGACTGAGGGTAGTTACTGAGGACATAAACGTGTAGCATTTATTGATGATATTAGTAAAATTTTATTGTGTTTGATGATAATATATACGCCAGTATTATCATGTCACAACAAAACAGGATAGATTCCATTAACTTTACTTAGACGCCATTCTACAACTTTATGAATGTGTAGAAAAGTAACATATGTTCAGGAAAAAAAAAATGCTGATATTCTAAATTTAGCAAATTCGGCAAGCGGTACGAAAACAGACAGTAGCAGTTACACGTAAATATTTATTTACTGTTGTGTTTCACTTAAGAACGTTATTGTTTTTCTGTACTAGATAGTATCGAATGACAAAATGATTAACAAACAGTAAATTAGAAAGAACGAGAAAGGTCAGTGTAATTTCCTAATTTTTAGGTGTTATGCCATTATTTGCTTGGAAGGATTAAGGGAAATAAAGTTATTAATAAACAGTATATTGAAAATAAAGACAAAAATGTCGTTTTTTAATTTTAAGTGTTATTCCGGTATTTGCTTGGAGTGACCGAAGTAAATAAAAGGATTATCAAATAGCGTATTGGAAGTAACGAGGAAATAAGGTGTTTTCTCAAATTTTCAGTTGTTATTTCAGTATTTTCTTGTAGGGATAAAGGGAAATAATTTTATTAAGGAATAGTGTGTTGGAAGTAACGAGAAAATAAGGTGTTTTCCCTAATTTTCAGGTGTTATCCCAGTATTTATTTGGTGAAATTAAGGGAAATCACAAATACCACAGTATAAATGGCCCCTTGCCGAATTTTGAAACCCCGAACTCTCGAACACAAAACAGAGATTATAATCCTACGCCATGAAGTACTGTAGTAAAAGAAGGATACATCTAAATGCAGAATTATTTTTTTTTGAGATCATATTAAACCAACGCGGTAACTCGGTACATTAATTTTATATAATTTGGAAGCCACAAATTATAATCTACTGAAACAAACATGCCCTCAGAAAAATGAGTACAATTAAAAAACCCAAGTTACAACTGGTAGAACATTTCAACCAAGCTGCAAAGTTACATTTTAAATTATTAAGGCTGGCCAGCATCAAACTACGAATTGACTTAGGCCTAGTAATCAATAATTCAAACTCAAAATGCCGGTCATTAAAGCATTATTTAACATTATTTCTGTCTCTAGTGTAAATATCTTGCGACAGATTTTAATAGTTGACGACAGTTCATTGGTAATATCGGCCTTGTTTTGTGGAGTTTGTGAACCTAATGGCTGCAGTCTGTACTGCCCGATATACCGGAGGAATTTGTTACGGTTTTGGTGGGGAGACCTGAGGGAAGGAGACCACTTGGGATACCCAGACGTAAATGGGAGGATAATATACAGATGGATCTTCAGGACTTAAGCGTATGGACTGAATTGTGCTGGCTCAGGATAGGGACAGATGGTGGGCACATGTGAATGCGGTAATGGACATTCGGGTTCCATAAAATGCGGGGAATTTCTTGACTAGCATAAGGCCGGTTAGCTTCTCAAGAAGGACTCTGCTACATGGAGTAAGTAAGTAAGTAAGTAACTAAATATGTAAATATGTATGTATGTATGTATGTACGTATGTATGTAAGTATGTATGTATATGCATATGTGTATGTAAGTGTGTATGTATGTATGTATGTATGTATATATGTATGTATATAAGTATGTATGTATGTATGTGTATGTATGTATGTATATATGTATGTATGTACGTACGTACGTATGTATGTATGCATGTTTGTATGTATGTATGTACGTATGTATGTAAGTATGTAGAATAGAATAAAATAGAATAATATTTGGGTTCGAGCCCTTCCAGGCCCGGTGCACCTAGGCCTTAAGGGTGGCCCTTGGACTCAATATTCCACACTAAATTAGAGGAGCCTTGTTCCTTTAACAAAATTCCAGATGGCCTCTGTATTTAGTTTTCTAATATCCTCAGGGTCCAAAACGAAGGAACCCAGATATGCATGTCTGAGTGAAACCAAGGCCTCACACTCACACAAAATGTGGACAGAGGTTTCCTCCTCAGTACCACATTTCATAAAATCTTAACGTCCTCTGGGTCCAAAAAAGGAACCCAGATATGCTAACCTTTTCCCTCAAAGAGTCTCGGCAAACAAATCCCCTCCAGGTTCCCCAACGGGGCCCCTATGAGGAGAAATACTCGCTTACAGAACATTTTTACCTCTCACTTAATGTATCTCTTTTTATATTTCCCTCAGAGTCCCCGGTAATAGAGCCCCCTTCATATTCCTTAATAGGGTCCCCATGGGCAGCCATACTGTCTCATTAGAGCCACTGGTCTACTTTTCATTCATTCATTCATTCATGTACGTCTGCCGGAGTCCCCAAGAAGGAGCCCTCCTACATACATATGGGGAAAAACATAAGGTCACCATCCACGGTGCCCCAAGCAGACAGAAAGCCTCCATACAATGGGGTGCGGCCTGGTTCCTCAATGGGGTCGTTACGACACTGCTATCTCTATCCAAGTGCCATGCAGCCTTCAGCACGATACCTTACACCTTGGCTTGGGTAGACCAGAGCCCCATAAGCCAGCGTGTGTCGTAGCAACCCCCATCAGGGTATACCCTCCATAACTGTTACCGCCTCCCACGTGACACAGGGCAGAACAAAGTACGAATCTACGATACCCCGAGTTACGAACGAGGGGTTGGATTTATGGGAGGCAAATAAGTATGTAAGTAAGGAAGTATATAAGTAAGTAGTATGTAAATACGTACGTATGTAAGTAAGTATGTATGTATGTAAGTAAGTAAGAAGTAAGTAAATTTTCCAATTTCTTTAGCCCTGAGGGTCCCTGAGTGTCAGCTGTGCCTTCATATCATACGAAAAAAAAGAAACTTGTGACCTGCCTACGGAAGGTTATTTTCGTGCACGCTAGGTATATGTGTATGTGTCTGCATAACTGCAGTGTCTAATTGTCCCATTGTCCATCCTACGCATGACATAAGCCTGTTTTTTATAGTTTGCTGAACGCGCATCTCAGTGTAATCCTAGTAATTAACCAACTTGATGCACAAAATCTTGTTTAATAATAAGTTTATTAAATGCCTCTACATGTTTCGAGCACTATGTGCTCATCATTAGGAGGTCAAAATTGTATTATACAGCAT
>Ga0123352_10011102_pt1 | contig 14178 bp, 12 predicted proteins | sample TergutLab28metaG_FD_89700 | JGI IMG/M metagenome (GOLD analysis project Ga0123352, IMG submission 89700) | Labiotermes labralis P1 segment gut microbial communities from Petit-Saut dam, French Guiana - Lab288 P1 | ecosystem: Host-associated > Arthropoda: Insects > Digestive system > Gut ... | reverse complement strand
GGGTGCATCCAGATACCACACCACCCCAGCCAAACCACAACGTAACACCAACACACATCGAACCAGAGCAATACAACCCATGAAATAACTCATCAAATAAGTCACAAGCTCCTGAGGATGGATATATTAACATCTGAAACATGTTGAGCAGTAAATAATGAAATAATGAAGTAAGTGACATCAAGTTGGTCTCTCTTTATTCAACTTGTTTTATGTTTTCATAATTTTTTTTTCAGGATGGCGATGGTGAACAAGCAGTGGCTGTTGTGACTGGTGATGCAGCACACACCATGGAGCAAGCAGTGGCGCTTCATACGGGTGAGAGCGATGAGGATGGTATTTTAGCAGGCCAACATATCATACCAGACTCACGTAAGAACATGAAGTCTGTCTGCATTAAAAGTTGTTGTGCAAATTTTATTTTTGTCTGTGGGCTTATTAGAACCACTACTTTACCTTTTTGTGTCTTATTATGTAAATGTTTTTTAAAAAAAAAGAATTGTGTAATATCGTTTCTTGTAAGTTCTTCAAAATTGCCCTCACATTTGTTCTTAAATACATTGAAGATTATATGTTACCTGTTCCCTTTTGAGAACATGAAAGTTTGCACTGGGCAGGATCTTGCAGATATGATGGATGTTCTAACATAAGATTATTAAAGTGTGTATTACATAATATGCTTTAAATAGTTAAAGAAGTTGTTTCTGCACAAATGAAATTATATAATTGATAATTTCAAATTAATTTCTTAAGCAAGTAGTGACGTATGAAATACAAACTGAAAGAATCTCAGTCGAACTTCACAGTAATTGTAATGCTACAATTGGTGTGGCCATGGTATGTGATCATTATGTGGTGTCATGTGCCAAAATTATGGTTGAGCAGTAACAATTTGCAGCAGAGAAACAGCATGAACCTCGGATCAGGTTTTTGGGGATGTTATGCCATCTTGGCTGGCAAGTGCTAGTAAACATGACATAACATTCCAGAAGGCTTGAATCATTCATCTTTAAAAGTTGTGTTAGTAGCTTCAGGAAGTAGATCAGATTCTTACCAAATTTTTAGTTTATTTGTAGTCTTACAAAACTCACTTTATGGTATAAAGGTGCTGCTTTTGAGGCACCTTTCCCTCCTCTTATGTTAGGTCCCTCACCATTGTCAGTAAAAATTGTCATTGTGATAATTTTGAACCACAAGAAACATGGATGATAAAACTGTTGAGAATGATAAGGTCCAGGAGATGGGAAAAATAGCATCTTTCTCCATTTGCAAGTCTGTTTGCTAATAGATAAAAGTTCATCATGCAGTGAGATTTCTTCACATATCCCATGTGTCAAATATAGCCCTGTATTATGGTAGGTTTCACAGCTTTTCCATGCTTTTCACAGAAATTACCCTTCAGTGGCATAGAATGCATGTTCGTCAATATGTGTACATTTCGTTTGTCCTTCCATACCATGGCTGTCAGATTACCTTTAACTTTAGTCTTTAGATCACCCCTCTTCAATTTTTTTATGTCCAAAATTCTTTGGCATCCATATTCTATTTGGTCTTTATTTATTTATTTTGTTTAGTTTGTTGTCTTAGTATGTACATCCTAAAATAACACTGGAAAAGAAAAGAAATTGTCCATGTACAACTTGTGTCCCAAATGTTCAATCCTTGCAGCAAGTCCTGTTACAGTTGCATGTGTAGTTGTCATGGAAGGAGTCACATGTTTCCTGTCTTTTTCTAAATACACAGTAATATTGTAAGTATATCCCTTAGAATCGCATAGCTTGTAGAGCTTTAACCCAAACCGCTTGTGTTTCTTTGGTGTATACTGTTCGAAGATGACTGTACCTTTGAGGAGCACAATGATTTCATAAACTGCTGAATGTTTGGCCAGACTGTTATGTGTAGCATATGAATCACTGAGCTTGTCAGATATAACTCTCATTTTCAACAGTTGGTCATAATTTTCATCTGTCCTGTGAGGTTTATTATTATTGTCATTTAAATGTAAAAATCTAAGTGTATAATAGAATGTGTCTTATTTCATAGTGTTTCCATAAAAGGCTGTGAAATACTCTTCATGTGTCCACCAGTAATCTTTCAGCATGCCCCTCTGATTGTGTCCCATCTGCACAATAATTGCCAAAAACAAACTCATTTCCTGAACAGTCACATCAGGCAGTGGGGACTGTACTTCATCCAGTGTGTCCAGATACTGGTGATAATGTCTATTTGTCTCTTCCGCTGCCAGTTGTATAATTTCAAAAAAGAAGAGCACAAATATGCTCAGTGGGGAAGAGTCATTATTTATGTGGGAAGAGTCATTATTTATGTGGGGTTCCTCTGTTTGTCGTGACCCACTGGGACTTCTGTAAACTTGTGGACTAAGGGTATGGTAGGACAGTTTGTATTGATGGTCCACTTTGTGAAGTTTATGTTAGTAGTTTCATTGTCACTCTGAGTAGAAGTGTCTTCATCTTCTGATGAATGTGTGTGTCAGAGTCCTGTTCTGATACCAGTTCCAGATGTCTCAGTTTGTAAGGTTTCTTGTAGCCATACCGCTAAACTCACTTTGACCCAACTTGGCACACACCAAGCCCATCACCTCCTGACCGATAGTGAGTGATTGAAGCCTCTGCATTACCTGGCCTGTCCCATGTTATTGCTGTAATATGGAAGGGACTCAAGTGTTGAGTTGAAGATAGACATAAGCATGAACTTTCATTTCAAAGGAGTCAGGAATAAATCCATAAAAGAGAATAAAGGACATTTGTCTCTGGTCCCATATTGCACTAAACATAGAAATAAACATCTGTATGCATTCCATTTCTCTCCCACTGACTGCATTTGAACTCATTCTGCCTACCACACAGATAAGCCAACACTACCACTGAAACATGAAACTTCGTTATGAGATCGAAACCTAAACAGTATCTGAAGAAATACAATGATGTGTACATTCAGCTCCAAATTTTGTAGCACAGGGTCTCCTCTCACCACAGGAACTATTTAAAAAGAATGAATCTAGAAAATGAAACTTAGAGTGAAAAATAAACACAATAAAAAATTACCTTTCAATGAAGATTTGTAAAAATAGGTAGATTTTCTTCAAACTTATGGAACTGGTAGATGGATTCCTTCTTGAACATGTACTTTTTATTTCAAGTTTCTGTCTTTCAAAATGTATGAAATACAGTGGATACTATCAGCAGGTACAAAAAAACAGGCATTTAAAGGGAAAAATACCCCAGCCATCAGCAGCTGCTTTGGGTTTTAATCTGTGGTACTCTAAAGGTGAAGTAAACGAGTCACAAATAAAAGTGATGATCAGAAAGAATTGCAAAATAGAGTTGAAAAACAACTATATGTGTGATGTATGTCATGTACTTCAGGTACTAGTGACAGCCTCTTGTGAGCATGGCCACATGCATCTAGCGTATGTAAAAGGTGTGGAATTTTCTGACTAGCTTAGCAACAGTTGGCTTTCCAAGAAGGAGGATTTTGTTGCATGGCATCCAACCCTTTTAGTTCCAGGTAGGTTATCTGTCAGCCACCAGTACTCTTGCACTTTTTGCCAACTGGTGCTCTATCACCCACCTTTTTAACTGCAACGAAACTTCCTTCTCATCCACAAGATTTCAGCAACAGTCACGTCATTGGAATAGCTTGACTCATTATGTATTTCAGCATTGCTCTGTTTCGGCTGGTTATGACTTATCCATACAGCCTGGCAGTAAGAGGGTTCGTTAGTACTTGCAGTTGTGTACCTCATGCCATAGAGTGCCACTATTCGGTTTTAAAGTAGTGCACTCACTTACTCACTTGTTGTGTTTGAATCTGTTAAACATGCGCTTATCAGAGGATTCAGATCTTCTAGGATATTTCACTGCGTTGCTGAGCTAGTGATTCCAGACATTTTGAAGGACTGTAGTGCCTTCATATTCTTGGGTCAAGGAGGCTAGGTCTCCTTAGATTGTACCGCTAAAGATGCAGGTATTATTGTCTGTATTTTTATCCTTGGAAACCACCTGTGTCATGTCATAAACCACAAGACCACACTCAAAATAAGTTGGGTTGTATTTCAAAGGTTAACAGATGGACATAGCTCAAGTCTTCAGCATCATTCGTGTGATCCTCCCCCAGCATCCTGTCCTTCAGATTCCTAACTATGTTGAATCCATTTTTCAACTTAAGGACTTACCTCTGTTTGGAATGTTTGCTTTCCTTCTTCTTCAGTTTGCTGCCCCTTATTCACAAGTAGGGATCTGTGTTTTCCCTCCTTTTCCTCCATGATCCCATCATCATATTTTCTGCTACAGCTGGATTCATGCTATGCTGTCTTCACTCCAGCTGTCTGGCCTCTGAGTCCTGTGTCACGTCTTGTGACACCCATACCTCCCATTTTGCTATAGAACCTTTCTCAGGTACCTCTGCCTCCTCATCCTTGTAAGGTTTCCTCTTCAGGCTGCTGACCTCTCCAGAACTGTGTTACATGATTGTTCCTCTGGACCCCTTTTTCATATACAAAGTAAAAGGCATTATTCACCTTTAATCTGCTTAATGCCTATCCCCGACCTGTAAGTATCTTCCATGTTCCCAAGGAAATATAGTTACCATATTCTTCAAACTGCTGTGACACTGACTGCCACCTACTGAAAACATGAACATATTGTTAGAAAAGCATTACAGCAAGTGTATCAGCTCTGGCAGGTTTTATGTTCTGCAACCAGCTTATGTGACTGACAGGCAATAGCAGTGGGGTTAAATTAAGCTTTAGAAGGAAATAAAACCTGCATACTTATGAACATGCATTTTGTTTTAAATATTTTTGTTCAAGATAGTTCTGTCATTATTTTTTCTTTGAAATGGTGTATCTTTCTTTCAGATCTTGCAGATGAAGATGTTATTGAAACACTGAGGAACAGTAGAAAACTGTCTAGGAAAGATGCCTTGGCCATAAGAAAAAGGATGGAGACTGAAAAGGACATGCAGAATTGTTTTGGGTTTGATGTAAGTACAGGGTGTTTCTTTTTTCGTGTTTCTGAGCATTGCAGCTTTATCACATAGAAAGCCAGCATCTGCCACATCCCATGACAGCTCCCATACTCAGGGACACAATAAAGGAACACTCTTTACCTTGCTAATGAAATGTCTGTGGAGTATTAGCCTTATATTTTTTTCTCTGCTTTTCTGTTTTTAATATCCTTCAGAAGACATCAGAACGCAAAGATTCTGTGGACTGATAATGCTGCTTAACCCTTGTAATTAGTGGGAAAGCGCACCTGTCTAACGATAAAATCTTCTCAGGCAGACAGCCACATCAGTTTGAATTCATAATCTAACCATTTGAAGACCTCCAATTTTTGCATCACATGAGTATTAGCCCTCGACTTTGGTTCTTAACTGTCAATGTGTTGTTGCCCCAAGAGTATTTTATTACCTTCATCACTCCTATACACAAATAGTGTGGCTTGTATTTGTGCATTTGGAAGGCCATTGAATAATATTTGTTTTTGATATCATCATCATCATCATCAGTATTAAGGACTTTTACCCACAAGGAATTTATTACCATGATGTTTAATAGCATTTAGCCACACGTTTTGCAGGTTTGGACAAAGATGTAGGTTGGTGTGCTGTCACAAGCAACACGAGTGCTGATATCACCAACCATTGTCCAGATAACTTGCAAGTGCCATCTGTTCCATATCATTTATTCTTATAAGGATCAGACATTTTGGACAGATTTTGAAATATCAACATAAATGCCAAAGCATATTGCTTTGGCTTTTAGCCCAGGTACACGGTGCATTTCGTTGAGGCACTGCGCTACAAGCTGGAAGGTCACGGGTTTGATTTCCAGTGGGTTCACTGGGATTGTTTATTTACTTCATCCTTCTGGCTGCCCTTTGGCCCTGAGGGCTCCAGGAGGTTGAGGCTGCCAGATTTCCAGACATTTGGTCCATGAAACTGATAAGGTTGTCAGTCCTTGGCACTCACTGCCTTTACCCCCCTAGGAAATATTCTTGGTACTCATTTCTGTTGGGGGCTGAGTCAACCCCAGGGCCATTGTGCAACTGGAAGGATTAAGTGAGTAAACAGAAATGAGTACCAGGGGTATTTCCTGGGGGTAAAGGTGGCCGGTGCATAGGGATGACAACCTTGCCACCTTCATGTGCCAATTGTCTAGAAATTCTGGGAACCTTAAGGGCTTGTTCAGCCCTGTACAGAGATAGCTAGCTTTTAGTTCAAATGCCTAAGAACAATAATGAACACAGAATTGTTTGTATTTCAAGATATAGTTGGCCCAAATTGTGATATGTAAATTAGATTTTTACGAGTACAGGCAGTTGTGTTTTTCTATATTCTGAGTGTAGAGACTCCATGTATTACTTCCACCATGTAACAAGAGACTGTTTACACACACACACTCATTGTGTATAAAATTTATAGAAAAAAATCATAAAATTATATTTATAATGCCTGTAGCATTTTACTGTATGTATTGATAACAGGCTTACTTTTCTAGGTTTATTTTATGGAGCAACGGTGGTGGAATTTATCATGTGTTTAACAACTACATGCCTCATTTTATTGTGTACTGATAGCCTACTAGACTAACTTTCAGCTGTTCCATAAACTGTGCTGGAATGTCTCCACTCCAGGAGCAGCCGTTTTGTCTGTTCATGCAGTCACTGCTCGATCAGAAGCAGCAGAATTTGCGATCAAACAGTATGCCGATCACCGATCGTTGACAGAGCGTACAGTACTGGAACACTTCAAATCTCATGTAGATTCGTATTAATTTTATAAGCATAGTAACTAAAGGTGACTGCTGCATGATCATTTGGTGTTTTTAAACATTGTTACACGAGTAAGTCTTGTGGATTGGTTGCCTCCCCATGTCCCAGTAGTAGTTTTGTTATGTGTCCCTCTCATGTGTTCTTCTATATACAGTATTCCCTCTAGATGTGCTGCATTTCTGTGCGTGGAAATGTTGGTAACGATAACCTTTACTAACAGCAAGTACTTTGGGCTGGTAAAAAATAGAGCAGGAGACAGAGAGGGGAAGTTGCAAACAGTAATTCCCACCATTTGTAAGACTTCTTTCCATAGCCATGGTATGGATTTTTTACATATTGTTGCTTCAGACACTACGTACATTTGTGCAGGCAGTTTTTATTCCTTTTACTTACAGTGTTTAGCATCATACTTCACAGCACGGTAACATATCACTTATTGGTTTGGCTGCTGCTTCATGTGTTTTTACTACTTTTCTAGGATGAAGGAGACGACGTAGATGATGATGATGAAGCCACGAAAACGACAATCCAGTTGCTAGAAGCCATTCACTAGTATAGTCATTGGATTTGAGGTCTCTCTCCATGTGTTAGGTTTATGGGATTTCTAATACAAATTAAATCAACTTCTGGTGTTCGTGCAGTGTACATTGGTGGTATGATGCTCATCAGAATTGTGCAACGATGCAGTTAGTGCAGTTGTGCATGTTCCCATCGTGTCACTCTGTGAGTGGTGCAGTGCTGTGGATTTGTTTTTCTGATTACCAATCATCCATTTTATCTGATGAGTGGGTAACAATCCAGACCCAATTTTTCTACCTTCATTAAAATATTTCTCCGACTTGGTGTTTGATGCCAGTTGAAAGAAAGTGGTAAACTTAATTCCAGTGGCTCATAGTGAAGAAATGTACAAAGCATGTAACTGTCAGTAGACATTCTGGACTTAGTTATATCCTTACATGTAACAGAATTTACAGTACATGCACAGTGACTTCAGCCTCAAAATTTTAGTGTGAGTGATTGTACGGTGGCATGGAATGCATGTAAGTGTCAAAGATATGGTGTAGCCAGTTATTGGCAGTAGGGTCATTGTCCTGAACAATTCACGAGTGAGTGTGATGTGTCTGGTTTTAGTCTGTCATGTTACAGGTTTCAGGTGCACTTCCATCTGTATCAAGTTGCTGTTATGTGTTCCAGTTGTCACAGAAATTTTTATAGTGAATGAGCGTAATATATACAATCTGCTAATGGCAGTGCTGCATGATCAGACGTCTTTAATATGGTGTTTACAGATGATTGTTCAGTACAACAATTTTTTATTGCTGATTTATAAAATTGTTGGGAGTTGTCACCCAAGTTTTACTGAAAATATTTATGAGATTGCATATTCCTGAAATGATGACAGAATTTGATTTTGAAAGATAATTTCTTTCTTCTGTAATTTTCCTGTGCAGTAGAAGTAATTCTGTACAGAGTACCCAAAGTAAATGCCAGAAACTTGTCATTTCAGTATATTATAATTAGAGTAGTGTCTTTTCCTGTACTTTTATATTTGACTTTCAACCCAGACTGCTAGTCTTTTCATAGTACAACAGCATGGAACGGTCATTTCACTACGTAAGAACATTTGAGCATTATTCATAGAAGGGTGATTTATCAGTACTTTAGAGTTGTCCATAAAGAAACAGTGTGATTGTTATGACATTGAAAGTTGGCTTCAACTTTCCACACTCAGTTGAGTTCAAGAGGTTGGAGCCACTTCAGGATAACTTGCACTCTTGACTTCAGATTAATTACATTTTAATTTGTTTTGGTTTATTTTTTCTTGTTGTATTCTTCCTTTTGGGGTGATTCGCCACTGTGTGAATTTTTCAGTGCTGACATTTTGGAACACTGTCTATTCCATTTCAGAGGTCATCCTGTGACCGACAGTGTTCCGAAACGTCGGCAGATAAAATTCAGACACGGGGTATCGCCCAAAAGAAAGAATATAACATTCACAACACGGTGCAAGTTTGAAATAAAGAATTATTTTTTTCTTCTTCCCTTTTGTGTATGGAGGATGTTCCTTTGAAAACTTGTGAGGTTGGAGCAACAGAAAGAATGCAACATTTTTTAAGATAATACTTTTGTTAAATATAAACTGACAACATGGTAGCCATGCAGAAACTTTCTTGATCTTGTTTTATGGTAATGACTAATGAATTTTCGGAGCCAGGCATGTGAAATGAGCACAGGTGGATAATAAGCATGCCTACTCACCGTACCTTGTATGAACAGTTATGAATGTGGTGATGAAGCAAGGCTTTGAAGTTTTATCCGTTCAATTTAAAATATGCAGAGTCTGTACATAAGTAATAACTTATTCATTAAAATAGAATAAAACTCTGATAATACTAATAGATCTGTTGAATTAAAAAATTTGGAGTAAGTAAATGAGCCCTGAGTTGTGCCTGGAACTTCTGGTTGTTTGTCTGCAGGTATGTATAGTCCAATTTTCTCACTGGTATTGCAGCTTTTTGTATAAGGCATTTCTGCTCAGGATACATGCTGAAACATGTGCAAGCCCTGATGTAAAGTTTCCATTTACTTGATCCAGTTGTAACCAAAATTACAATGGGTTGACAAATTTCGGTAAAAATTCCAAGGTATAAAATTTAATGAAAGTCGGTTTACTGATTCTCAAGTTGTCACATGCTTTAAGACAAGGCTAGGCCAATGTGTAGATTTTTGTAGTATGTTAAAAATTAACCAAAACTTTTATTACAGAACATAAAAGGTATATTTCTAGTACTGGTGTCACCTGAAATATTAAATTATTTAAATTTTCCTAGGCCTATGTGGGTGACTGGTTCAAAACATTAAAATTTCTTGTCCTGCCTTCTGTCCAGTGCCAACACGTTTATATGTGACATTTACCATAGATTTCTCATGTTAGAATGGTGGTAGTGGAACTTAAATTTTCTTAAAGTACTTTTGTATATCTTATCCCATGAGTGTTTGATTAAACATGACTGTTAGGAAGGTTATTACACTATTGCCTCCATATTTCAGTACGTCTATTGGTACACCAGCAATAATGTATTAATTTGAAGAGTATACATATTGTTCAAGTGATGATCAAAATTGGTAGTCGAAAAGTAAGGGCATTGTACAGTATTTCCACCCATGTTCACTTTTTCTCAAAGTTGTTGGCTGCATGACATAATGTACATTTTTCTGTGAATTTGAAATGTTTTTCTCACATCATCAATTTGTGCTCACTATCAAGATCTTTACAGTCTGTAGGAAAAAAAAGTGTAGAGGTTAAGATGCAGGCACTCTGTATAACAGGTCACTGATACTAGTATAGAAGTCTTTTGCATTTTCTAATGTTTGTGATAGATTAGTGGTAGTTTACAGTTGGCAGTACTGGTTATGGGGTTGGTTCATGGTGAGGGTATAGAAGTTTTGGTTGTTGAATAGTGAGTTATGACAAAAGCTAGGATGAAGTGGGAAATGTAGGAATGTTTGTGTTGGTGCAGAATGCAGGTGGCATGATGGAGTTTTAGTGTATGAAAATTCCACAGACATGTACCCAAAAGTTCAGTTGTAGATCAAATGGGGCAAGATGTGGAGTAGGTTATATGATTGGGTTCTTGACAGATGTGTTAAACCTTAACAGAAGAAAGGCTGCTGACCATAGTGCCTACTGCAGGTTTGAAGTTAGCCATGTTGTCATTCTAATAAATTTTTATAAATATATAAATAGTAACCAAGATGAAAGCTATCCAAAACCATGTACTTTATTTTATCAATCTGTATTGTTGGTATATGGATCATGAAGACATAAGGCCGGACATCACCTCCACCATGCAAATGTTTCATAACCATCAGGATATGAAGTTACTGTGTTAAGTAAATCAAAATCAGATCAAGGGCAAGAGGTGAGCTTACCTAGAGGACAAGTGGTTCAGTTGATTATATATTTCACTCATGACTGTGCCATTGCTGACAAGCACAATGCAGGCTAGGAGCCAAGCATCTACAAGGTGTGTCTGTTGGTCAGCTTTGAGGTCAAATATGTGGTCAAATTAACTTCACAGTTCAGATTCCACCAACAACACTCACAGTGCACAGTGTTCTGTTGCAGTCATATTGGATTTTCAAACATAAGATCACACCTTGCTGTAGGTACTGTCTCAAATAGAAGAGCAAATATAAGTCAGGAGATGTGTGTGTAATTTATCATTTGTGGGTTCAAGTGTTTGTGACCATTGCAAGATAATTGTTCATGCAGCATGTAACAGGAAAATGGTGTTAAATTAATTTGAAAGGGCCTTTTTGAAAGTCTTGTTTATTGCTCAATTTGTTCTATGTAATTAAAATTCAGGGATAATATTTCTGCTGTAAATCAGTTTACTTCACTATAACAATGCGGATTTTATAATTTTGTCGTCAATACAGGCTGATGGACATGTGTTCAAGAAACTTCACATACGTCATCAAGCTGCTGCCAACATTTCACATATTCCATTACACTTACAAGGTAAAGAAACATTACTTTTCAGTTAAATTTTCTGTAGTGCATAGTGATTTGTGGGGGACCGCGGTAGTACACTGGTTAAGGTACTGTGCTACAAATCAAAAGGTTGCCGGTTCGATTCCAGATGGTGTCCCTGGAATTTTTCATTGACATAATCCTTCCGATCGCACTATGGCCCTGGAGTCGACTCAGCCTCTAACAGAAATGAGTACCAGGAGTATTTCCTGGGAGTAAAAAGCGGCTGGTGCTTAAGGCTGACAACCTTACCACCATCCTGTGCCATTGTTACGTAATCTGGGAACCTTAACTTCCTGGAACCCTCTGGGCCAGTAACGGGACTGCTTTAACTTTACCTTTACATAGTGATTTGTACAGTGACCACACAAGTTCTGTCACCGATTATAATTTATTTCATGAAACAGCATTTTACTGCGAATGTATTATGTCAGGTGCCTGATTATTACCCAGTGTTCGTTAGCGAGGACGTGGCGGATGTCAGCGATGGTTTCTTGCATCGATGCCAGCAGGATTTTTTTTTAAAGTTATACACAGTACGTATTGTGTGAAGTGACCAGAACGTTTCAGTGATCAGTGCTGTAAAATATAATGACATAGTTGTCGATTAATTTAAGTAGTGAGCGGAATCTACAGCCGATCTCTGTTAACAAATCAGACCCAACACGCACTACTAAAGAAATAGTCTGGGGTAAGTCAGCAACTGTAACCCCTTACTTTTCGTCTGCAGCTTCTATATGTGACAGGCGTATTTTGTGACTAGTAAAGAATTTTCTCCTCTCTTTACGGAAAATATTTACGGTGAATTCTGATTAAATTTAATTATCTGTTATGAAAGAGTGACGTACATCAAAATCCCAAGGACATGCAAGTGCAACATAACCTTGCGTCTCGTTACTGTCTCTTACATTTTCTTGTCCAATTCTTAGATTAATCCTTCAGGTTTTATTTCAAGGACATATACCCTTCTTTCGTATAAATGAATGTGTTCTGAGCTCAGTCTACGCAGTGCAAGCATAATACCCGCATGCACAAACTCTTCAGTTGGCAGCATTGCTGTTCAACAGAAAAATTGTACGTTTGTTGCTCTGAGATAGATCAGGCGTTGCAGTGACTAGGCTGTACTTGATATACGAACGGGGTTCTTGTCATGTCAAGAACAAGCATTTTTCTCATCGGGAAACTTTTCCACGTTGGTTAAAGCGGCCGTGCCGTGTGCTCTCTTCTCACCACCGCCAAGTGCCGAAGTTAAGAATGCGTGGCGTTGTACCTCATCCTCCCCCATACATCTTCATGGCGTGATGTGTAATTAATCTCAGAGTTAGCTTTACCTCTTCATTGTTTGGCCTAGGATTGTGTCTATACAGGTGACGTTTGATAAAGTGTAAATGTGTTAAGAAGTTGCGATATTTGAGGTTCTAGCAGCGGTGTTGCCTTTGCTGAATATTCGCGTCTACTAGGACGTTGCGCCACATTCATTGATAAACAGTTATCGACGTTCGAAGAGTCATAGCGCCTTTATCTTCCGATCTTAGTAATTAACCAATTTAAAGCACAAAATCTTGTTTTATAATAAGTTTATTATATACCTCTAAATGTTTCGAGCACTGTTGTGCTCATCATCAGGAGGTCAAAATTGTATTATACAGCATCTGGTATCGTCACACCTGTAGGTGGCCGTCCGGTGCACAGTCCTCTTTCAATCTGCGCACGGGACGGCCACCTACAGGTGTGATGATACCAGATGCTGTATAATACAATTTTGACCTCCTCATGATGAGCACAATAGTGCTCGAAACATTTAGAGGCCTATAATAAACTTATTATAAAACAAGATTTTGTGCATTGAGTTGGTTAATTACTAAGATTATACTGAGATGCACGGTCAGCAAAACATCAAAATTTATCTTCAGAGTCAAGCAATGCAAGAATTTATTCGCGAACGGTTTTGTTGCGCTTTGAATTACCCAACACATTGCCTGTAAATGTTTTTATTTTTCGGTGTAATAAGTTAATACCTCCATCGTTCATGTTTTTTTTTTTATCTGTGGTAAAGTTCACCCTAGGACAGGCCATGAAGGACCAGAGGTATAGCTCTACTCTTTCTTTAACCTTGGCGCTAAATGGGGTGGGTGGTCAAGACCACGCTTCGGCCGCTTTATCCCAGGTAAAGAGACCCGGTACCCATTCCACAAGACCCTGTGTGGGTCCCAGGGTCGGTATTGACGGGTGCGGAAAATCTTGCCCCCAGCTGGATTCGATCTCCGGACCGTTCCAAACCTCGTAGGGTCGAGTTTTTCTGTACCCGTCCAGATCGATCCTGATGCTCACCCAGCCTGACCTACAATGGGTATCAGGGTCCTTAGATGTTGACCTTTCACCCTCATCTAGCGTTGAGATTAAACACGAGTACAGCTACTTCTGCTCCCCTTCTGTGCCAGTCATGGCACGTTATGACGCGACTTTTATCTTTACTTTATTGAATGAATTTTAATAATTGCGACGCCTTATGCATTTACCATCTCGATTGACGACAATTGACTGTTTCAAGTATTTCTATAAAATGTGCTTTCGTAAAGACTTTCGAAGCAATTGATATGGAAAGGTATGAAGTGCACATTCAGATTTCTCCTGAAGGAAGTGCGAAAGACGAAATATTTTCAGAAAATTTTAACCGATGTCTAATGATGGAGTTAATCCCAGATCCATTTGTGTGTGTGTGTGTGTGTGTGTGTGTGTGTGTGTGTGTGTGTGTGTGCTGTCTTTTTGCAGTAGGAAAAGTAAATGATCTGAAAAAATCAGGTTTCCATCCTCCTTACTTCTCGAGCATTTTTCATGCCTCCC
>Ga0123352_10011100_pt1 | contig 14178 bp, 8 predicted proteins | sample TergutLab28metaG_FD_89700 | JGI IMG/M metagenome (GOLD analysis project Ga0123352, IMG submission 89700) | Labiotermes labralis P1 segment gut microbial communities from Petit-Saut dam, French Guiana - Lab288 P1 | ecosystem: Host-associated > Arthropoda: Insects > Digestive system > Gut ... | reverse complement strand
GTGACCCCTTGTTTTTTTTTTTCCTTACCAAAAAAGGGGTTTTTTTTTTGGGATTGGCGTTTGTTTTTTTTTTTTTTTTTTTTTTTGGGGGGGGGGGGGTGTTCATGGTATCTTTGAATGCCAAGATAGTACCTTGAAAATGTCTGCGACCACCTACTTCCAAATCCTTATCTTTACTTCTTTTATGATTATTGTCTCATTTTTTGCCTTGTAACTCCTGTATTTGACACAGCACCATTAAATAATATCAAACTTAAGCCATTCTTTCACTCTTCTATTTATATGTTAGAGAATCTACAGTAAGCATTATGATAGTCATGAACAAATAAAGGAGAAAGTGGTTTTTTCATTTCTAGCCCTTAACCAAATATATAAGAATGCAGAATGAGACCAAACACTGAAACCTTTGCACATGCATTCCATTGGGCTGAACTATTCAGGAATGTAAAACACTTCAGGTAACTGCCTCAGATTTGTAGTGTTACCTGTGAAAGACTGAAGTGGTATCTTGCAGATATCAAGCCAGCAAATGTGTTTATCACAGCTCAGGGAGTTGTGAAACTGGGTGACCTTGGACTTGGACGGTTTTTCAGCTCAAAGACGACTGCAGCACATTCGTTAGTTGGTACACCATACTATATGAGCCCAGAGCGAATACATGAGCATGGCTACAACTTTAAAAGTGACATATGGTCACTTGGTTGTCTGCTTTATGAGGTAGGTGTAAATTATAGTTAAAGGTAAAGGTAAAGTTCACTCTTAAACCTGCCATGAAGGCACAAAGGGAGAGCAGAGTTATAACTCTACTCTTTCTTTAACATCGGTGATAGATGGAGGTGGGTGGTCAGCGCCATGCCTGAGCCACTCTACTCCAGGGAAAAAGACCCTGTATCCACTATAGGAGGTTGAGTGGGTCCTAGGGCTGATCTGGACAGGTGCAGACAATCTCGTCCCCACCGGGATTCGATCCCCGGACCGTCCAGCTCGTAACGGGTCGCCATGCCCACTACATTATCCCTGTTCACATAATTTGCAGTTAATTAACCTTTTGGCGCCAGAATTATTTTTTAAATTTTAGCACACTTTGTATATAAAATGTGAATAATACAGGAACCAAATACATTAGAATTATGAAACAAACTGCATTTTGAAGAGAAAAAAAACGGAGAGTATATACCATCTTTAAAATATTCAGTACCTATATTTGTTGAATAAATATATAAAATGCAACTTTAGATGTTAGCGGTGCGTTACGACCACTATAGTTGACATTAGGCATCAAAAGGTTAATTTAAATCTTTTCTTTAATGCTGCTAATTCTTCCCATGCATTAAGCTGAGGGCTGTTCTGACCATGTGGTCTTCACTTTCATACCTTGACATGTTTATGTATGCTGCACATCCTATCAAGACTTTTTCGTTGATTTGTCTTTCCATACATTTTACTTTTGATAATAGAAAATCCAGCTCCGTCAATTGTGATAGAAAGGCGTGGGTCTATTAAGTGATGTAAGGTGAAAAATGTTGTAAAATCTGAAGCCACTGCAAATAGACATGTGGGAGGAAATTAATTTCCAAGAAACCTCTAAGGAGTGCACTGACAGAAGCAAACTAAGCAAATAGAAGTGCATTATGCTACAGTGTACTACAAGAACTGTGATGTGGGGTGTCTTGGAGAATGCTCCAGAAAGTACTTTTAAACGGCAAACTGTTAAGATTAAAACAAATAAAAGCAAACATAAAGTACTTTTCCACTGAAAGTACATAACATAGGCTATGTGCAGGTGTGAGTGAGAGAGAGAGAGAGGTCAGTTGTATACTCGCTGCTGTATTTGCTTCTGTGATGAACCTCGACAAATTACCTGAGTTTTATATATTTGTGAAAGTATAAAATAATGAGGATTTTTCCTTTCCTGACAAACACTGTCAAAATAGTAGTATGCATATGAATATCCTTGATAGCAGAAGACTTTAACCACTTAAATACTCCAGGGGTCAAAGTGTTAGATTAATTTTAATATTGTTCTCCTATCTATGCCTCTGTCTCCAAGTGGTCTCTACTCCTCATGTTAAATTTTGAATACTGTGCCCTTGCTACCGTGCATGCTACATTCCTTTCCCATCTCACACTTCTTGGTTTGGTGAAGAGTACAGTTATGTAGCTCTTGATTGAACGGCTTTCCCCATCACTGTGCTCCTTCCTCACTTGAAGTTCTTGTATTATACATAGTTGCCCATATTCTTTTCTGACTTTAAGGTGAGAGACCAAACTTCACATCCTAACATAGCTGCAGGTAAAATTATTATTTTGTATATTTCATTTCTGATATTAATCTCTCTTTAATTTGTTCATAGTTTCTTACTATTGTTCCCATGTAGTTGTTGTTAAAGTTTTGAAGGATTTGTTAGGTTTCTGTATTAAAAGCTTGTATGCAGACAGCTTGGAGGGCTTGATCAGTACAGTACTGTGAATGTACTACAGGCTATAGAGCAGGAAATCAGATCTGTTGGTAGGAGCACAGATTTTTTTCTCTTCTTCACCGCCTCCAGATCCACTTGGCTGTGCATGCAACCTCCTGCCTAACAGGTGCAAAAGAATTTTTTTTTTCAGGCATAGAATAGCTTAGGTGTGAAGCTGACCACTCACCTACATCTAGCACTGAAGTTAAAAGTTCATGGAATTATACCTCCGTTCTTCCGTGTAGTGTGGCATATTGTTGATTAAATACAAGGGCAACTCTTACTTTTACCTGAACTCTGGTGTTGAGATATGAGTGGATACGAGCTGTACTCTGTTTTATTCTTTTGGTTACTTATTGTTATTTTGTCCCACATACCTGTTGATGCTGACATGTGTTTTACTAGTGTATGACTGAATTCTCTTTGTGACAGATGGCTGCTCTGCAGTCACCATTCTATGGGGAGAAAATGAATTTATACACTTTGTGCCTGAAGATAGAGCAATGCGATTATCCACCACTCCCAGCTGATATATACTCTCAAGAGGTGGGTGGTTATGTAAATAATTTTTTGGGCACTTGTTTTTATTTTGAGTTTTGAATATTTCTGTGTTACGAATGACATTTCTAGGGCTAAAATGTATGATTGCTTAATCATTTGAGGTGAGTTGACATTGTGTGCTCATTGGCTCACAGTAATATTTTATGTAAATGGATGATGTTATTTTCCCAGAGGTTGATAAATGTCATGCAAATGAAGTACATCTGTTAAAGAATGCCATACGCATATATTTTATTTAAAGCATTTCAGTTATATGACATTAAGTTAGAGTGAGAGGTTCTGCCAATTTTTCACAGCAAGTGTCACAGGTAACCAGTCACTGCCTGTGACTCAATAAAGAGGGCCCCTGTAATTATTACTGAAGTTACCCCCAGATGATATAACAAGGTTCCAGAACACTGCCTTCGGTTGGAAGAATAGAATCCAGTCTGAAAAAAACTTGCAACAAATTTTAGTGTTCTGTACATTGTGCCTTGGAGTGTGAAGGACCCAATTACACCACTAGTCACAACTTAATGAAAATGAATGCTATTTTTTCAAACTACTCAAATGATATTTGTATTCTGTATTAGTTCATAAATCTTTAAAATAAATTGTTAATAATGCCTATTTCCAGTGTTAAAAATCAGTATTATATTGTGGCATAATACAACGTGGCAGCAGAAGTGATAACATATTTATGTATAGGCACAGTTAAGGTTTTATAATGTTTGTGGATAATCAAAGTTTGCCTTTACCTTTACCTTCAGGGAGTGGCTAATTTTTAATTGGTCAAATACTACATGATGTAATTTTAAGCCCTTGTCAATAAGCATGTACCTGAGCCAGTCTGATTAGCCTTTTCTCACAACCCATTTCCATATGAACATGTTAATATTAGCTTCTGATTTTCCTCTGATTGTTCCAAGTGGCCAACTTTTCTTGGGCTTTCCCTCACCAAAACTGTGTATACATTTCTTGTATTCCCACCTGAACATATTCTTGTGTTTCCCTTCTTGAAGCTATTGCAATTTGTACAAATACAAAGTTCCTTATTTTGTAATGCCCTGAATTTCCTACCTTTGTGTTAACTTATCACTCTTTAGATTCAGAATGCTCTCAGTTGATGTGATGTCTGATATTTTCTCAAAAGTTGCGAGACCTGGTACGTGTCTGTATCAATGCTGAGGCATCAAGACGACCTGACATTAGCTATGTATATGGAGTTGCACGTGAGATGCATACCCGCACCCAAGCAACAGGTAGTGCTGTGTCAATGGCACGTGAGCACCAGAACACCATGTACAGGCAATGTGACTAACTTTTGCAGTGAAAGTAAGTTGCCTGACTTACAATCCAGTTTTGAAGTTTTCTTAAGTTATTCATCCTGACTTTCCTAGTTGTTGGCAGCAGTGAAAAAGATTCCCATTGTGATAAGTTTACTTTTTATCAACTCCATATGAGCCTGCCCATAAGGAGAGAAAGTAAACTCAAAATACGTGCCATGTATGATTTATTATGCTTTCTTCTTATTTCATTTCCAGGGGAAGGTGAATTCAGGTTTATGAATACTTCAAGTTGGTCTGTTCAGCACTGCAGTTCCTGAAGGCAGTATTATTTAAGCACGCTTCTCCTTCAGAAGGATATTTATGCAAATCTCACAAAGTGTGAATTTGATTGCAGCATGTGTAAAATGAATTTGAACAGGCACGTGTTCTCACATTATGCATCCACCAAACACTTTAAGATAAGACTGAGTCATGAATGGGTAATATGTGCCTTGCTTAAAATGATGCCTGTGTTGTTAGAGTTGTTTATGTTCAATTTAATCAGGGGAAATTTTATCAGTATTAATGCTTGTCATCTGAATAAATGTTTTCTTATATAATCACGATTACATAAGTCATGCTAAGAAATGCTAATATCAATATATTTACCCTTGCATTATTTCCTGATTCTGAGCAATGTTTGCCATTATCCAGATCTCTCCCATTGAGATGAGTAGTGAAATGGTGCAGGGAGTGAAGAAATTGTTGTTAAGGTAAAATTCGTACTGCGTGTGTCATATGGGAGGAGCAGAGTTATAGCTCCACTGATTCTTAACTTTGGTACTAGTGGTGAGTGATCAGCCTCCCACTCTGGCTGCTTTACCCCAGAGCCAATTTGGAAGCTTTGAGGGGAAGAAATATCTGTTGGCCGTGCTGGAAATCAATCCACAGCACCTTGGTCATCCAGCCTGTAATCTAGTCACTGTAAGAACTTGGCTATTCCCAGCTCCTAAGAGAAGAGTGGGCTTTATTTTATTGGACTTTATCACATCATATATATTCGCCTGTCAGCTGTAATTGGTGTTCTGTTATGTATGAAATTTCTCTTCTATCTGTGTAACATTAATGTCCGTGTTTTGAACGTCCATGTATTAAATTAGCAAGGGAAGTACCATGAATTACTGAGAGCATCAGATTGTGTCATAGCTTTGCATGTGCACGTAGGACTGCTGGGTTTGGAGTAGCAGTGGCGCCAGTAGTAGTAGTGCTCCTCACCAACTATTATTCAGGTAATCAAATTAGGGAGGGTGAAGTGGATGGATTATGTGGAACTTACTGGGGAGATGAGAAATACATACAGGGTTTTGGCAGGGAAACCTGAGGGAAAGAGACCACTTGGAAGACCTAGGCATAGATGGGTGGATAATATTAAAATGGCTCGTACAGAAACAGAGTGAAAGGTTGTGGACTGGAGTGATCTGGATCAGGACAGGGGCAAGTGTCAGTCTGTTGTAAACACTGTCATGAACTTTGGGTTCCATAAAATGTGGCAAATTTTTTTACTAACTGTACACAAGTAAATCTTATTGGCAGTACACAAAGTACGGTACACGGCAGCGCAGCGTGCATGTAATACCTAAACATATACATTGTAGATATCTGGCTAAAACAATTTTAGACAGTGATCTTAAAATACAGAAATATTCTCACTCTCTGGACTTACACATCATATGATATATATGAGACATGTCGGTGTACTTGGTTTCTACATATGGATTTCGAAAACTTGTGACACTGCTACCCTGGAAAATCTGAGCGAAAACAAATAACCCTTTTCTTTCTTCCAACCCCTAGTCTCTTCTATCTTGGTTTAGTAAGTGCGCCTAGAACATATTTGCAATGATGAATACCACTGGTTTGCGCGCGTAAACTATCCAGCAACATCGGTACAATCATGGTGCACTAGCATGTTCTTCATCATACTGACCAGTTAGATAACATTTTTCGCTTACAGAGAGAGTTAAACACGTGTTATCTCTTTGTGAATAGAATATGGTGCCCCCTATTAGTTGTATCGGATTACACTTTAGTAAACTCGGATCCTGTACTTGAATAATTACCGTTTAGGTGAATTACATAGCCTCCATAATTACGTGGGCCGTCAGGTGAGTAGTATATGTTTACAACTAGAGCTTTCATTGCCATTTCTGTTTCGTACTCCGGCTGGGACATAACCTTAACATATGTGTTGTGTGTGCAATATGTTTCCATTAGTTTAACGTGAAGCTTCCATTCCCACTATCACAGTTTAGAGTTAACGACACGTGGAGTCCGAGTTTCTGTTCCTAAAAACGCAAAAACGTATTCGGCCGTGTTACAATCCCTACTGGCACGAAGTAGGATCACTCATTTTGGCCGTTACATATCCTCGGTAAGGAATTGAAGGTTCAAGACAAATTATTTTTCCTCTATAATGTTAGGTCGTAGTTGCTCGGTACAAGGGTCAAAACAATTATTCTCTCCAAGGGAGCGAAGATATGAGAAACTGAGGTCTCTCATCTTCTGGGATGTGGCGTTGTACCAATGGGAAACTGGTGCCTGAAATTCCGAAACTGTCTAGTAATCTTATCTGCAAAGGCCGAAGTCTCAAAGAACGGTATTTCGACATTCGAAGATCGCTAGGCTGTCTCAAAACGTCGGCCGCCAATTACCCAGTGACTCGGCGCGACATTCCGGAAGAAAGGAGAATGCATACGAACTCAGAACTGAGAACTTGCTTTAGAATACGTATGATTATAGAGAGCTGCTCTGCAAGGTTTTCAATTATTTTTCAATATGTAGTGTGCAGGAACCTCAGAGCCCATTCTCTGTGTCTTACAGTGAAGCAAAGTCTTGTAAGAAATGCCACACCATGTAAGAAGATGGGTCCAGGTCTGTGCCATAATAAGCCCTCAGATGTGTGACCACTAGGAAGTTTTCATAAAGATTTGTGTTTTTTGCAGTATGATGTATAGGTACCAGCTGGTATGATTTCATATCCCAAAATAATTTAACCTTCATCAACACTGCTGTGAAAACCTGAAATTTGTGAGAAAACATCTAACAGTGACTCTCATGTAGACCTACCAGAGATCCATCCTGAGCCTGAGAATGACTGAATTTTAATAAGTAACTATGTCTGTGCAATTGTGTTACTTTCTTGTTGTAATACAATAGGCCTCAACTGAAGTATAGCAGATCTGTGTCTCATAATTGGAGATAGATTTATGCCCCATTAAGCACATGTTTGCTTTGTAGCTGACTGTACTGATTTGCAGGCAAGAATTTGTGTGAGTAGTACTATGAGACAAATCGATGAAATATGCCACTTTCAGTTGAGATCAATGCTTAGCCGCATTGTCTGACTGTTGTACATAGTAGGTCAAGTCCCCCATATGGTTGGTCTAGGCATTGTGGCAAAGGGGGAAGTTCCATCACTGATTGAAATTTAACTCTGTTATGCCAATGAGAAGAGAAGGTCATGAGAATTAAATTTTTTTAAGGGCCCCATATAGGCCAATTTTTGCATCTCCCACAGAGCCCTGGAAACAACCCTGGTGATTGGGAAACATTGTGATACTAAGACACATAACACCCATACCAAAGACATCAAAAGTGAGTGAGTAAAGGGTGACAACAACCCTATGCTCATATCTTTGGTTATCCATTAAATAATTTGCAAACCAGAGTTCACATTTTCAGGTTCAGTTCTAACTTCTATGGATCTGTATAAAAGACCGAAGATTGGTACGGATTTCTCGTAACTTACAAAAATCATTTAATATCTTTTTGAAATGTGGTAGTCGAATACATTATTACAATAGTCCTTATACACTCAGAAGCATGATCAGGATTACCAGCATGGAAATGAATGAAGTCGGTACAGATGTTCCCATGTTGATCTGTCCCAGAGTGGTTTTCAACTCAGCTGAAAAATAGAGACATCTTGTTTTTAAATTGCTGGATATACAATGCATGGTAGCTATAAAAGATATTTATCTAATGTTTATATTGTTAAACACCTGGTGCATGGCATCAGCTGCCCAGTTAATGCAGTAAGCAGGGCTTGACAAATCCCAGGTGCCAGGTCATTGTGACACCTGAAATTTCCATTGTGTTACCTAGTACGTCACAGTGTGTTATTTGGAATGTTTTGTGAAGTTGTACATAAACAGCTCAGAAATTCATAGCTTTTATTTCCAATTCAGTTATCACAGCTACAACTATAATAAAGTGGGCTGAGATAGCGTAGTTGGTGCAGCGACTTGCTACAGGCTGGAAATTCCGGGGATCAAATCCCAGTGGGGGCGAGATTTTCTGCGACTTTCGAGACCTGTCCTGGTACCCACCCAGCCTCCTATACAATGGGTAGCAGGTCTTTCCCGGGAGTAAAGCAGCCAGGGCATGGCATTGACCACCCACCCAATCTAGCGCCAAGGTTAGAGAAAGAGTAAAGCTATACCTTTACTCCCCGTCTGGACCTTCATGGCCTGTTCTAGAGTGAACTTTACCTTGTAACTTTACAACTGTAATAAAACAGGAGGCCCCTTTTTCAACCTGTGTCATCAGTTGGCATAACTAGCAGTTAAATTCAGCAGAGTCCATCTTCATATTTGTTTACAGCCTTGGCATAAGGCAAACTGTTGTGCATTCATCCAAATACATACATGCAGGACAGTACTTTTAGTACTTGAAGCTTTAGTACATAATATGTCAAGCCTTCATTAATTTCATCACTGTACAATGGGATAAATATTTCTGGATTTGTACAGATGACAAACCAAGTGTATATGCTGCAATTAGCATAAAATTTATTTATTGGCGAAAAAGAAGTGTAATATTGTGGAGTAAAATGAAACTGATTGTATGTTCAGTATATTTTTCTGTCAGTCTTTTGGTTTGCAGGATAATTAAACATTATGCACATTCTTTCAGAAGGATGTGTTAGTGTAGTAATGCCAAGAGAAAATTCTGCCCAGTTTCATTTAAAGAATTCTAGTGTGAGTTGTCTGTCACATGTTTACTTACATTTGTTGAAATACACACATTTTAATATCTGTCCATGTTTAGTTTTTGTAGTACTTGTTGAAATACACACAAATTTTAAGTTCCTGTAATTTAACCCACTCCCAGACAAAACTATTTGCAAATATGAATGATTTTTTACCCCAGTTTCTTGAACACAACACATACTGTTATGTCTATATAGTAAAGGTATAAAGTCATCTGTTTAGCTAAAGTAACACACAATGAAGGCATGCATGGATGATGTGAAGTTAAAACCTGCATATATTAAGCCTTAACAGTTTTACTTTTGATGTCATTTGTGTTTTATTCTAAACCTAATAAATTACTTCATGTGTAAAGTCTAAGATGTATATTCCAGGTGAAACTCTTGGGATGAGGAAATTTCAGCAAATTGATGATTGTTAGTTCAGTTGAAAAAATGTGGAAATTATACAAAGATTTTTGTATCTTAATGCACCTTACCTCTGATAAGGTTATCTTCAGACTTTGTTTCTGTTGGGAGCACATGCTCATTGTACGCAAAGTCTATAACAGATAAGAATTGTCATCAGTTTCAAACACTGTTCAATTAAATAAGCACTTTTGTAATAATATTATGTAAATTTAAAACAAGAATAAAAGAAGTAATTAAGACATTTTACAAAACAGTGAGTGAAGCAACAACCTTAAGTTTTCACAGTGTGGTTTGCAGTAAGTGGTGACAGTAAATACTAGGGCTTGTACAAGACAGATGAAGTGGAAACTGGGGTGGAACAGTTTAAAGGTTATATCTGTCAGTAGCAGTAACATGAAGGGATCATATTTGAAGTGAACCACTTGGGAAAGATAATAGAAAAAGGTCAATGTTAGAGGTAAAGTTTTACCTGTTCACACTCTGATGGCATGTGGGGAAGGGGGGCTGTAGCTCCACTGTTTCTAAACCTTAGCATTTGGATGGAGATGAATGGTTAACTTGAAGCTCTGGCTACATTACCCTAAAGAAAGAGCCCAGTACCCACTGAATAAGAGGCTGAGTGGGACCCAGAGCTGGTCAGGACATTTTGGTTAAGAGAAAGATCTGGTGCCCTGGTGAAAATTGGAACCCTGGATTGTGCAGCCCATAACCTAGTCACTACACCAACCATGCTGTTCCAGCTCCCCTGAGATAGATAATTTATTTTTTTTTATGGCTTGAGAGCCCTAGTCAGCCTAGGTCTCCTTAATTGTTGAGGTCTTGACATCACACTTAGACACACCACAGTTGGTAGAACTTCTCTGGACAAGTGATTGTCCTGCCGCAGCAATCAGGGTAGGTAATATTGTCCACAGAATGTGTAAGTACTACCATAAGTGGAAAGAACATGTGCAATGATTGCAATCATATTGCATACAAATAGTAGTTATAATATTCAGACCTCATGGATGAAGATTCTAGGGAAGGCATAAAAAGAGACAGAAAGTTCAAGTGTGTGTTTGCTTCAGAGTGGGAAGTAAAGTACTTAAATATTGGGAAGAAGAATATGAAGATGAGTTTTGTCACATACATCTTTATTTTTCTGTGTGTGTGTGTGTGTGTGTGTGTGTGTCTAGGCACTGCTGTGGCTTAGGCTGTAAGTTGCTGGCTACTCACCATGGGGGGACCAGCTTTGATCCCTGGCCAGTTCATATGGGTGTTACAGTGGACAGAGTGGCACTATGACAGGTTTTTCTCCAAGTACTTTGGTTATCCCCTGTCAATACAATTCTACCAGTGCTCCGTGCTTGTATTTCATTCATCTACCACCAATACCATATACTAATCTTAGCAGCTGACAGTGTCATTAAATAAAACACATGTCTACTTCTATGTATATACTGTCCTCCAGATATAAATATGATGTGAAAGACAAGTACTGAAACCATTAACATATGGCATAATGCATTTTATTTAGAATTTTCAAAGATGGTACCTAACAGATGTCATTACTGTTGTATGAAGGATCAGATAAATTGCCAGGTGGCCACATTTACTGCAGCATAGCAGAAACTGCTTCTGAACCATTCCTATTGTACTTATATTTTCTTCCTATTCATAGTCAGAGGTCAGTGTGCAAAGAATTGTAAAATAGGTTCTGAAATTAGAGGTTTATTCACTTGTTTGCTTATTCATTCTTTCAGGAATAATTTTAAATAAATCCTTTATTAGGTCAAGGTTATGCTAAAAGCCTGTTCCTCCTTTATTACCCAACCCAATTCTTTTAAGAAATGCTGGGAGCAACAAACACGTCAGTGGATGATTGACTGACTACATACTCTCTCTCTCTCTCTCTCTCTCTCTCTCACACACACACACATATTTACACATATTTAAAGTTACTGCATAATGTAAGCATCTGTTTCCTCGTAAAAGATAAGGAAATTAGTCTAAAATGAGAGTAGTTGTACTCGGAATTACTGTCCAGTAGTATTGCTGCTTTGTGTTCTGGAGGTCTGGGATTCAAATCTCAGTCTGGGGACGGGCTACTCTGAAGTTCCTGCAATTTCCATCAGTCTATCTACCTCAAATTTGGCCATGATTACTTCCTCTGACATCCTTTCCAATTTACTGGTTATTATGTATCCTATAATGTGAGTTATAGGATACATAATAAACAGTGTGAGTTATAGGTCCCATGCCGTTATCAGTGGCTGCATGGTCTAAAGGATGTGTCTACAGTCACTCAGTTTCTGGGATTGTGGGTTTGAATCCTAATGGGGGTATGGATGTCTGTCTCTTGTGAATGTTGTGTGTTGTCAGGTGGAGGTCTGTGCGATGGGCCAAACACTTGTTCAGATGAGTCCTACTGAGTGTAATGTGTATGATCAAAGAACCTCATAGAGGATGCCTAGGCCCACTATGGATGTTGAGCCATGAGAATAGGTCTCATAGTGAAATAATCCAGACTTATGAACAGGAAGAACACTGGTTTTCCTGCACTGCTATTATACTCACCAGCTCCCACAGTGCCAAACCTCAGTAATGCTGATGGCTTGCTCCAGCCAAACTTATTTCTAGACAGAATCATTGCCTCATATACAGTAGCAATGGAAAGGCCAGTGAGAGTGTAGGACTTGCTGTGGATAGGTCCTGGTGAAGAGCTGTCTGCTGGAATGATCAACTTTGTCCACTTCTGTGCCTTTGTATATGGCTACGAGGAACAAAATCACAAAAACCTCAGGAAAATACAGAACAGGAGACAAACCAAAATTATATTTCAGTGTCACGTCATGCCTAATCAAGTATTATTTAATGGTTTTGTTTGTGTGTGTGTGTGTGTGTGTTGTAACATATAATTATTTCTCTGTATTGTGTGTGGCAGGACATTGAATATTTTAACAATGTAAAGCCTTTTATGAATGGGTAGTAAAGGATAAAGTGCTGGTTTTCATAATAAGGAGTTGTTAGCTGCCATTAAACCCCAGAATATGGAGGACTACCCCTTGTAAGCTGTCCAGGTATATTTATTGAACATAATCACCTACCACACCTGAAAGCTGTCTCCTTTATCCACAGCCAGAGGATGTGATTTAGCACCAACTTAACATGGACATAAACACTAAAAATATCATGGCCAACTTATGCTCACATGAAACACACAGGTTGAAAATGGTGGGTAAAGTATAGGAATAAAAATAATGTAGGCAACAGAGGAGAGAAAGTTTATAAGTTAAAGACAGGTTCAAACATAAAAAATTAGAATGTTGGTTAATATGCAAAAATCCGCATTATTAGATGAACAGCAATCAAAACTGAGTCTCTGCAATGTTACGTACACAGTAAAAATTATGAGGCTCATTGTGTAATTTTCTGTTAACACATTTCTTTTTTGTTACACAGAAAGTTGCGTATTCATCTGCCTGCTGAAGTTGAGTTTGCCGAGTTGAACTGTGATGACACAATCCATGAACTTACAGAAATGAAAATATACCTGTGAACGTGTTTTATATTCTTGCTTTACTTACAGAATATCTCCGGAACAGTAGATTGTACTCAATGATGGGCGAATAGCTGTCCACTTCCCAGATTAGTGTGTAGTGTGTTTCTGACATTGCACGTGACTCATTCTTAAACACTGCTACGTTTGCAACGCCTGAAATATTATTTCTCTTGTTACTGTTCACCCAATTCTTATTGCATGTTCATTTAAATGAACATTAGAAATAAACACCCACATTTATTAAAAAAATAAATTCCTTCATCCCATTGCACACATCAAAAAAAAAAAGTATCCCAGATGCATACACCTAATTTGTATTTTATCTCAGTAATTAACCAACTTGATGCACAAAATTTTTGTTTTACAATAAGTGTATTTCATGCCTCTACATGTTTCGAGCACATGTGCTCATCATCAGGAAGTCAAAATTTCATTACACATCCTCTGGTATCATCACACTGAAACAAATGAGTGGTCTAAAATTACTAAAGTACAATTCTATAAATATGAACAAATAGTAGTAAAATTTATGTGTGAATTTTTTGGGTGTGATTACTGTGTATTACTTACTATAAACATGTTCTGTCATGTAGAAGTTATGTTTATCCAGTTATAAAACTTATTAGAAAGGTACTATGTCTATTTACATTTATGTTTGCTTAGTCTTTCAAGTCATAAAATCGTATAAATTGCTGATTAGTTGTTGTATCTATAAGGTTATGTTTGTCCAGTTGTTAGAATTGTTAAAAATACGATGTCTATTTACATTACCTATCTAAAAAAGTTGTGTTTGTCTAGTTATTAAGATTTTGTGGTGTCTATTTACTTTACATTAATTGTTGTATTTTCTGTAGATTCGTACTTATAGAATTGTATTTTAGTAATTTTAGACCGCTCACTTGTTTCAGT
>Ga0123352_10011099_pt1 | contig 14178 bp, 16 predicted proteins | sample TergutLab28metaG_FD_89700 | JGI IMG/M metagenome (GOLD analysis project Ga0123352, IMG submission 89700) | Labiotermes labralis P1 segment gut microbial communities from Petit-Saut dam, French Guiana - Lab288 P1 | ecosystem: Host-associated > Arthropoda: Insects > Digestive system > Gut ... | reverse complement strand
TGTTTATGTAGTTCAATTTAATGGCTTTATGTCACTCATACGTTAATTACATGTTAAGTACAGATATTAACATTACAGAAACCACATATTCCTGCCAGTTTTAATATGTATTTGGTAATCAATGAGTGTGTAACAGCTCTCAAAGTTTCAAACTTCTCTGGCCATTATCTCCGTAACCGTTCAACTTTTGATATAGGTGTTTTGGGTTATATTGGTATACTTGAACATAAGGAACACTCTCCCGAAGTCTGGCACATTCCTCCTGGGACACCCTGTATATGGGAATGTCCACCTGAAACAAGGCCTATTTATTACATAGGAAAGGAATGTTTCAAATAAAATTTCACATTTTGGAGGAATGGATTGCACTGTGTGCTATGCAAAAAACCCAGGATTTAAATGGTTGCTCTTTACTTTTAATATTCTAGACTGACAACTTCAGTGGTCATTTGGTTTTCTAAGCATCATACTGTGGTTGGCTTATGGCACCAGAAGCACTATAGTCAGATGTGCTTCTTTTGTTAAAGGTTATGCTGTGCTTACAGATGTCTTAAGAATTGTTTGGTTAGCATTGCTGAAGAGATGGAGCTGCACAAGCTATGATGATGTGTTGTTGGATGGCTTCTGTTATTGTTAGGTCATGATAACTTAATGAATCTTCCATTGGCAGTTTCGCCCACCACCACCACCAAATTCTTAGAGTTTTAAATCTGTTGAATGTGTTGCCCACCTCACACATCCAATGCATCGGGACAACCAACCTAGAAATTTTTTATTAACTACTTATGCTACTGTTAATTTGCAGGACAATCATCATGTTGGAACATCATTGACATTTGAGTTCGCTTTGATAAATCATCTAGGAAGTGAGGTAGAGGGAAAAAAACAAGAAAATTCATATACACAGTCTGATAGTGATCCCTTCATAATATACGGTCTTATGATACTACCAGGAGTGATGCTGCATCAGATTTTCACCCTCTGTTATTTATGATTAATATTCTGAAGCCAGTGAATATTTTGTACAGACCAGTAATGCATGTTCCTTGAATTTGTGACAGAAATTTTATTATTAAATAAAACTGTAGAAAGACAGTTAAATTCTTCATTCATGACACCAGCAACTGCACCTTTGTTATATACAAATCATCATCATCATCATCATCATCAGTAATCTGTCAAACGACAGGTCCAAAGCCTCTTCCAAAACGATTCCTCCACACAGTGTGATCTAGAGCTTCCTCCTTCAATTCACAGTATCCTCTACTGTCATTAAGGTCATCCTGTAACTTCTTACGCCTTCTTCCTCGTCTTCTTGTCACTTCTATCTGTCCCTTTATCTTTCCTTCAATAACTTGTTTTAGAAGGCAGTTTGTACGTAAGATGTGACCAATCCAGTTAGCCTTGCGTTTTCTTATTTCATGTAGGATACTCCTCTGCTCATTGACTGTAAGTAACACTTCTTCATTTCTCACATAATTGGTCCAACTTATCTTCTCCATCTTTTTCCAGCACCACATTTCAAAACTTTCCAGGTGTTTCTGATCTGTTGCCTGGAGCATCCAAGTTTCAGCACCATACAGAGCTATGCTCCAAACGTAGCATTTCATTAGTTTCTTCCTCAAATTTATGTCCAATTTGCTGGTAAGAAGATTCTTCTTCTTCTTGCTAAATACAGCTTTTGTTATGGCAATTTTGGATTTAATTTCACACGTACACCTTCCATCTTTTGTTTACATGCTACCCAGATATTTAAAACATTTCACATTCTCCAGTTGTTTTTGTTCTATCTTAATTGCTACTGGGGATGGTTGTCTTGAAATTCTCATTACTTTTGTTTTTTCCACATTCAATTCTATGCCATAGTATGTACCAGTTTCAATTAATTTATCAGTCATGCCCTGAAGCACCGTTTCTTCCTTAGCCATTAACACAAGGTCATCTGCATATTTCACAGTTTGAATAATTTGCCCTCCGACTTTGAAGTCTCCAAGCCCATAGCCCATGCAGAGCTTCCTTGGTAAGACACTCACTGTACAAGTTGAACAGAATTGGTGACAAACAGCATCCTTGTCGAACTCCTCTTCCAATCTGCACATTTCTGTATACAAATGTAGTCTTTTATTGCTGCTGCATGTTTGGGCATCATTTATGCCATCCTCAGGGAGCTTCACCATGATATAAAACTTTAAAAAATATAGATGAAAAAAGTAATTCATATTAAATTACATTATTCTTGCAGCTGATGTTAACTATGTGGGTCACAATTGGATTAACCTCAGGTGTGCCACAAGGGAGCGTTCTGGGCGCATTACTGTTTCTAGTGTACGTGAATGATATTTGAAGGAACATCGACTCGAGTATTAGAGTTTTTGCTGAGGACTGTATAATGTATAGGAAAATCACAAATAAAAACGACAAAGAAAAGTTGCAGAAGGATCTGGACACCTTGGGGGAATGGGTGGTAGAAAATGGGATGAAAATAAATTCTGGCAAAAGTAAGGCAATAAGATTTACGAAAGGTTGGGTTAAAAACCACTGGGTTACTCCCTTGGTGACCAAAAAATTCCGGAAGTGACAGCAGTTGTAAATACTTGGAAATAATCTTATGAAGCGATTTGAACTGGGTGGACCAAGTAAATTACACAGCACAAAAAAGCATGGAAGGCACTTCATTTTGCAATGCATTTTCTCAAACAAGGAAATAGGAAAACAAAAAGTTTAGCCTAAACATCAGTGGTACTTCCTATTCTTGAATATGGGTCTGCATGCTGGGATCCATGCAGAGGGCAGATAATTGTGTTAGACCGAGTGCAGAAGAAAGCTGCCCAATTTACAAATCATACGAAGGATTCTGACTGGGAAACCTTGGCTCAGCACAGGATGATCGCACACTTATGTGCACTTTTTAAAGCATACTCTGGTGAGAGGGCTTGGAAAGCTATATGTGACAGGTTGCAAAGGCCTTACTATTTGAGTAGGGTTGATCATGTTTGGAAAATTAGGGACAGGAAGCAAAGAACAGATATCAGGAGGTATTCCTTTGTAAATGTGACCATTAAAAACTGGAATTAACCACCTGCAGAAGCGTTAGGGACTTCTCTTGCAAACCTAAAATTTTTAGAAACAGAGTTAGGAAAGCAACTATAAACAGGGTGAAATGAAAGGAATAAAATTGTGACAAAAATCGTCCAAAAGTGCAGTGAGGTGAAGTGTAGTGATGTGAGGTAAAATGGAGTGGTAGGAAATTTAAGTGGGGTTAAGCCAAATGAGAGAGTAGTGATGTGTAGTTGTGTGAAGTTTAAATGAGAGCAAATGAAGTGTCAACAAGTGTTGTGAAATGGAGTGAATGTCTTAATATCAGTGTGTCTACCATTATTAGAAGATACATAGATCATGTGAAGTTTGACGCTTATATGGTATTATTGTTTATCACATTCTTTCTTATTTTTTTGGTTCCATTTTTTATCATTGTCTATATAGTTGTATGTTTTGTATGCTTCTGTTTAATTTTGTAAATTATGTAATCTTATTGTTATGTTTATGTATTCTTACTGTTATGTATGTTCTGTTCTGTGTATTATGTTTCATTGTGTTGTTCTGTGTATTGTTTGTGTGTTAATGTGTACTGTACTATTGCCACCGGGTGCCAACCCAATTGCAGTTAAATATATCAATATCGATATTAAAATAATGTTGGTGAAATATAACATATTAAAACAAATAAAACAGTAATATTACATTTTCACTAAATATGGTTAAAAGTGTATGTGACTATGCTGTTGTTTTTATTTGTATACAAACAACTAATTTATTTTTTATTATATATGGATCTTGTCTCTGCATGATGTGTAGTGTGTTCTGTGTAAAGGGTGATTGTCTGTACAGGACTGAAGATACACTGAATGTTTGTATACAAAAAATAAAACCATAGTGTAGTCACATAGTTTTAACCACATTTAAGGCAAAACTGTTTTAATATATTTATTTTACAAAGATAATTTTAAACACAGTTTGTGAAACACACATAGTTAATATTAGCTACAAGAACACTGTGATATAATATGAATTACTTTCATAGTTTTTTATATCTTTTAAGTTTTTTGTCTTGACACAGAGTCCCTGAGGATGGTGTAGATGATGCTGAAACACATAGGAGCAATATAGGAGTGTATTTGTATATATATCAGAGTTGCATTTGTTGATGTCATGCATGAACAATTGAATTAAATCAAAATGCAAAGAATAAGTAATGTAAAAATTGGAAAGAAAGATTGTTCTTCAGTTGATGAATTACACACTGATAATATTCAACACAATTTTTTATATTATATTATTGTAATTCTTACAGGAGTGGCAGTGGTATCAGGTGAAATTCATCTTGATGAAGGATTAGAATAAGAATTTTACAACTGATTACAGGACTTTATAAAACTGTTTGCATTCTAGCATGCGGATTGTTTACTACAGCCACGTGGACCATAATTAATTTTGTAGTCGCTGGTTGAGTATGTGCATGCATTTTTTTTAAGTCAGCATTAATTTTATAGAGTTTGCAACATATTTTTCCTCAAAATACTAGATAAAAGGAGATTTATATCAAAATATCTTCCATGTACATATGCTCTACTACTCTGTCTGGATTTCTTTGTTTTCTATTATGTGAGGATAATGTTGAGCTTTTTGTGGTTAGTGCTTCATATGTAGTCATAAACTCCTGGCCCATGCAGGTAATACACTGAACTGTGCAAGACAGTAGTAACAAAAAATTTCTTTTAGTTCTGTCCTCATGTGCTGATCATTATATGTGAAAAGTTGTACATCATTGAGCACATCTTAAATCTGTCATTCTAGGTTAAAATGTCTTCAGGATCCTGTTTAGAAGAAAAAGATTTTACCTTGACAATTTAAAATTGACAAAACTTTAAAAAACACATTACATTAGTTCTGCATTTTTCCACTGCATGAACCTTCTTTGGAACATTCTTTTGTCTGTGTGAAAATAAGAGAGTTAATTGAGGTCATGAAGTTAGGGGGACCACTTGGTGTGGGTGTGCATTTGTGGATGTGCATACATGCAGGATGTTCCATTTAAAACACAGCCTCAAAACTGTGGTGTATAACGATACAAAACTAAAACCATAAACAGGCCTATCCTTGTGCCATAGAGTCTCCCTGTTTCCTCATGACAATGAAGTCAAGATCATCCTGGTTCCTAGGTTGCTGGTTGTGCCACTTTCACGAAAGCTTGGCAGGTGTGAACACAGATTTATGAGCAGTATATGTGTTCATTCTCATGCAGTACTGAACATCATAATTGTATCTGCTGTTTGTGAAGTGTTTAACAGAGAGTATCTTGACAAGAAAGTACCAAATAAGTCAAGATTTCAGAAAACAGTATGTGTTAAGGACCGGAAACGTGTTAATTATTGGACAAGGTTGACAGATGAGACCTTCATATTGTTGAAGAAACGCCATCTTTTTAACTGTTGGTGACATCAATATAAGTAGACAGTATTTTTATGTGTTACTTACTTACTACATGGAGCATTGTCCTTGAGAAGCTAACCGGTTCTCAGCTAGTCAAGAAATCTCCCACATTTTATGGAACCTGAAGGTTCATTACCACATTCAAAAGTGCCTGCTACCCTTCCCTATCCCCAGCCAGATCGACCCAGTCCCTGCCACTACATCCCACTTCCTGAAGATCCATCTTAATGTTATCCTCCCGTCTATGCCCGGGTCTTCCAGATGGTCTCTTTCCCTCACATTTCCCCACCAAAGCCTTTATATGCCTCTCCTCTCCCCCCATATGTGCTACAGTCCCACCCATCTCATTTCTTGATTTAATAACCTGAACAGTATTGGGTGTGGAGTACAGTTCATTAAGCTCCTCATTGTGTAGTTTTCTCCACTACCGTTTTATCTCATCCCTCTTAGACCCATATATTCTCATCAACACCCTATTCTCAAACACCCTCAGCCTACATTCCTCCCTCAATGTGAGCAACCAAGTTTCACACCTATACACAAAAACGGGCAAAATTTTAGTTCTGTCTATCTTAATCTTTCAACTTTTGGATAGGAAACTGGAAGACAGAAGGTTCTGCACTGAATGTAAGCAAGCATTCCCTGACTTCATGCTGCTCTTAATTTCTTCCTGAGTAGAATTTTGATTTGTTAAGGTTGTTGCCAAATATTTAAACTCTTCCACCTTTTCAAAGGAACTTTTATCAATCTTCATACTGTGACTTCGTCCTGAATCCTGATCTCAAGACATGACCATGTTCTTAGTTTTAACAGCATTCACTTCTAGACCAATCTCCCTACTTCCATTTAACAAAGCTTCTGTGTTTTTCTTTATAGTGTGTGTGCTTCCACCCAATATATTAACATCATCAGCATAAACAAAAGCTGATGTGTACCTTTTAATTTCAAGCCATCCTGGTTTACCTAAATCCTCCTAACGGCATACTCTAAAGCAAAGTTGAAAAGCAGTGTCGGTAAAGCATCTCCTTGTTTCAAACAGTTCCAAATAGGAAACATGCCAGACAAATGCTTGCCTACCTGGACACTGCTAAAGGTTTCATTCAGACACGTTTTTATTAGCCTTATCAGTTTCATGGGGGATACCAAACTCAATGATTGTATTATACAACTGAATCATAAACCTTCTTCAACCCTATAAATAGCTGATGCATTGCTTTACTGTATTCCCTTTTTTCTCAAGTATTTGACGAATGCAAAATATATAATCTGTAGTTGACCTGTTGCATCGAAATCCACATTGATGATCCCAAATAATTTCCTCTGCATATGGACTGGACCTTAACAGCAAGATGTTGGATAATATTTTGTATGTAGCTTGCAAAAGTGATATGCATCTGTTATTACTGCAGTTTGTTTTATCACCCTTCTGATAGATAGGTACAAAGATCGACTCCTTCCACTCATCATGCAATTCCTCCTTATTCCAAATATAAATTTGTTTATGGATCTCAGAGCGATGATATCAACCAACAAGATGCAGCAACATTTGTTTTATTGATTCTTTTAAGCTTGTTGTACATGTATCAGGTGACAGTTCGCCCATCTTCAGGAGCACTTTGACTGTATATACAGCTTTTTGGAACAGTGTACCGACTCTGCTGTCTGCTGCTGGCCAGTGACACAGATTGGATGGTACTGGTTAAACCAAGACCAGTTCCATCCAATCTGTGTCACCAGTTGGCAGCAGACAGCAGAGTCGGTACATTGTTCAAAAAAGCTATATATACAGTCAAAATGCTCCTGAAGATGGGCAAAAATGTCGCCCGAAACATGTAGAACAAGCTTCAAAGAATAAAAAAAAAAACAGATTTTGCTGCATCTAGTTGTTTACTGATTTCATTGTACTAGTGATGCACGGTCACACAAACATCAAAATCTCAGAGCAAATTGTTCTTCTCCCTGCCTTAATCATTTTTGCTGGGATTTGATTACTACCTGATAATTTGTGTCCTTTTAGCTTTTCAATAGCTATCTGAACCTCAAAGGCACGAAGCTCAGGCTCTAGTGGTTCTGCTGTGAGTATTTCTGTCTGCCTTACCTCACTAACCCTATGTACATTGAAAAGCTGAGAGAAATGGTTCCTCCACTGAACCAAAATACTGTAGCAGTCTCTAAACAAATCACCCTTCTCATCCTTTACTCTATGAATTCTAGGTTGGTAACCATTCTTAAAATCATTGATGCCACTATACAAGTCTCTGATATTTTTGATCTTACTGTTGGTTTCAAGTTTTAGCTTTCGGATATGCTTTTAGAAGAGTATTACAGCAACTTGGAGAACCTTTCCACAGGAAATGTGATTTTTTTACCATATTCTTAATAGAAAGAGCCACCATTTTTTGTTATGTTTTGTGCATTTTGCAGAGTGTTTTAAGGCCATTGTTGGCAACAGTCTATTCAGCTCTGTGTTTGATTTTCTTCAAGGTTTGTGGGTTAGTGAATAAATCCTTTATTTGAGAAATCCCCTCGGAAGGAAGCCCAGTGGTGTAAGGTCTGGGGTTTTTGATGACTGTGGTTGCCAAAGGCCTTAAACCAATGCTGTGGTCACCACAGAACCCTTGCAGTATAGCAGTTGTGTTTGCAGTGTGGACCATTGCCCCCCACCATGCTGAAACCAGCAGTTCCTTTCATTTTCTACTAACATAGAAATAGAGTCACAAGCTTCTGGTACCAATTTGCACTAAAGGTGTCCTCAAAAGACAGTCTCACAATTTGCTCTCAGGACACTGCATACCACATGCAGATCTTCAGTGAACACAGAAGAATCTCATGCCCTCCCTGCCTATGGATTTTCAGCACCTCGCATTTGGCTCAAGTGACCATACAAATGTAACTATACTTCGTCAGGAAAAAGATTTTCCCAGCACATGACCTCTCCTTAGACAAAATGATGAAATCAGTGGCAATATTGAATTGTTGCAGCCATATGCCATTGTTGCAGTTGATGTGCTGCTTGAAATAGGTTAGGTCACAATTGTAATTGTTTGATAGCATGATGGACCAGGTTACAGGCTGCATGATCCAGTGTTTGATTTCCATTAGGGGCAAGAGATTCCTTTCTTCTCCAAAATGTCCAGACCTGTTCTGGGGTGTACCCAACCTCATAGTATGTGGGTACTAGGTTTTTGCCCCCAGGAATAAAGTGGCTGGGTGTGAAGTTGACCACAGTCTTACAGATTTCTGTGATTATGCTGTAGTGTTTCATCACTGATGTGGAGAGTCTTATCTGTCATTGCTGTCTGATGTCAGACATGTTCTTGACCCAAAACATTTTCTGTATCTCACCATTGGGTGTCAATTGTTGTTTTGTCTTACCTGGTACTTCATTCCTAAATGCTTCATGAAGAGTAGTATGTGATTTGATGCTAAGTACTGTTTACAAATGAGCACTTGTTCTGCTTATAATTTCTTCATGTTCATGCCTGCACAGGTTTCGTGTAACTGCCTTTAGCAATGAGTTAGAAATGAGGACAGCCTTGAAGCAAGTGTCATGGGGAGTAAGAGACAGTATATTATACTGCGGTGGACCTGCTTTTGATTTTTATATCATAACACATGACTGTTTTGGGCTTGCATTTTAAGTGGAACACACTCGGTACTTAATATATCAGTATATTTACCATATCCATATTGTCTGACAGTACTTGTGTCCATCCATTTTTGTTATTCTTTTGTATTCTGTCGAATGTACTAACTAAAGACATTTTGATTTGCAGGGAGACCTGAAAAGATAATTAAGTTCCCAGCAGAATCAAAGGACATTCCAGACAGAGTTCCATATTTGTTAATTGGAGGTGGTACAGCATCTTTTGCTGCCTTCAGGGCCATCAAATCTGCTGATCCAACAGCAAAGGTAGGTAGATAGGGAGGTCAGTTATTTAGAATTCAAGTGTCATAGCTGTATTATTTAAGATGTAAACTGTTTCATTCTGTGATATTTCTATGCAACTATAACAGTTTTTAGATGTACAGTGTAAGAAATACGAAGGCAGTCAGAAATTCTTCTATGGAGGCTTCTCTGCAGAGTGGTACACGCTGCTTTTGTAACACTACAGAAATGTTCTTGATTTATAGAGGTCTTAATGTATGTCCTGTGGGCTGTAGTCTGGTGAACGTGTTAAGGAGGTCAGCCTGTATGATTTTAATTGGCTTCTGTGATGGCTGAGTGACAGTGGAATGTCTTGATTGGCTGAGTAATGTAACGATTTAAGGGAGGTCATGTTCCACAGAATTAGTGAACTGGTTGTAAATAAATATTTTCTTTGTTACCACTGTGTGGTTTGTACGTAAGGGTCGGGCCATTGAAGTTCTCCATGTAAAGTGTGTACAGATTGACAAAGTAGAGCTCACAATATTTTCTGTCTTTTTTATACATTAGAGTGCACATTTTATTTTACACCATTTTACATCTTGGAAGACTGGGCGTAGACTGGAGGATAATATTATTGTTTATCTTAAATAAATAGGATGAGGGAGTGTGAACTGTATTTGTCTGAAAATGGGAGCTGTTGGTAGGCTGACAGTGATTCTTTGGTTTTCATAAACTTCAGGAATGTTTGAAAAGAAGAACTCTGCACATTGTAATTGTGTAGTTATTTGATTATTTAGCAGTGTGGAAATTCCTGCATTGTTAAGAACAAGAAAAGGATAAGTGAGTTTGACTTTTTTTTTTACATAGCAAAATGTTGTATCTTGTTTGTGCAATATGGACAAGAAGAAGTTGCTTTTGACTGTAACTATAGAATTATATATATATATATAATAGAATAATACCTTGTTTCATTACATATATTACACGTCATGCACTAACCAAACGGTATGTTGAACAGGTTAGGATGAGTGATAAGCCATTGTTAGTAATTAAGAAGTATATAATTTTCTTCTGAGTCAGGCAGTGGTATTGCATGTTTTGTTAGTTTTCCCACCCTTTTTTTCAATTATGGAGTTTTCTCTGTCTTTACTGATTGTTTTCTTGAATGACTGGTGCCTTAGTTCAAGAGATACTTTCAGCTGATTGCAGCCAGGTGTGTATCTTTTTTGTTCAGACATGTGGGGTGGAGGGAGATTTTTCTTATGTATTACAGCCATACCTTGTAGTTAATTATGGTATGCCAAGGTTTCACAAATTTTCAAAAATCCATGAGCCATCTCAAAATTCTAAGTGCCAGAAGGGGTCAGTACTGAGAATTCACAATTATTAGGCACCACAATCTAGCCACCCCAGTGTTATGGTAGCCAGGATTTGTGCACCCCAGCAGTATGATGACATGGAATGTGAAATGTTCGGCTGTCACCATTCTGATAATGAAGAGCCATGATTTTGTGAGAGACATACTTTCAGAATGATCCCACAAGAACGAAGGCTACTGTGCAGTGAAATTGAGCTGGCTGCTTGAAGCATGGCACAGGAAGGAGTGTAGTTTATTTGTATCGAAATTGTGATGTTGGACTTTGTTTTACTCCCTTTGAAGACCTCCACATGCAGCTGGATTTTTACTTTGCAGATATTATAGGACTGTTTGCATAACTAAGTAAATTAAAACAAAAAACAAAATTAGTACTGTTGGAATAATATGTCTGTTTGATAGGAGTTTGAAGATTAGCTTGAATTAGCAGTTAATAACTTGTTACAGGTACTTGTTATTGATAATGAAGGTTATTATCCTTACATGAGGCCTCCACTTTCTAAAGAGATCTGGTTTAATAATGATGTTGAAAGTACTAAAAAACTGAAGTTCAAACAGTGGAATGGATCAGAAAGAAGGTAAATATGTAATTCACTGCATTAAGCACATGTCTAAGAGGAAGAGTTACAAGAATGTTACAGTTGTGTATCTTTGTGGTGCGGTTTTTTTCTGTTCATTCATGGAGTGGGTGTTACAATTTCATGACCTGAAGATAGGCCTTCCTTGTAGGTCATGGAGTCTCTCACCCAATTCCTGAAAGAATGGAGAAAAATCTCCCCACCAGGATACACAACTGATACAGATCCAGGCTGTCATTCTACATACTGTCAATTGGCTGTCTTTCCTCCTCATGCTCTACAGTTTGTCACTTTGTTTCCATTAGATAGCTCTGCATCCTGTATGTACTTAATGTTGCTTTCCTTGCCTCTTGCATAGTGTTCACGTGACTGATCATACTTCAACACCTCCGCACCTGTTGGCTCATTACATCTATTACCTAACCTGTTGTTTGTTATATAAGGCAACCATTCCTACCAGCAACTTTTTCTTTTCTGCCCTGAAGTTGGATGCAGCAAGCTGTTCTGAAATGCCAGCAAGAGTACCAGTCAACATTGTGACCAAGGGACACTTACTTGCATGTTGAGCAAGTCCACAAACTTTGCTTTTTTGTTGGTTGGTGGGTTGGTTTCAATTAGTTGCAGATTTTAAATGGATCTCTGGCAGTAAAGTCTGGATGTGAAACACTTCTTCTTAGTACAGCTCTACAACTCTTAGCACAGAGTTTTGGCCTTCCCAACCCCTTCTTTCCATCTTCCTCTCTCCTGGACAAGGGTCTTACAATTTGGCACTTTTAACCTCTGTATGTCTTTTTTAACATCATCCTCCCAGCGTATCTTTGGTCTCCCCATTGGCCTCTTTGAAATGGGTTTCCAGGCATGTATTGCCTTGACCATTTGTGTATCTTGCATTCTTTCAATGTGACCATACTATCCTAGCCTTTGCGCTCTGGTGAAGTTTATTATGTTCTCATGTTGTATTAGTTTATCCAATTCCTTGTTAGTTTTTATTCTCCAGGATCCATTTTCATAGGTTAGGCCAAATATTTTCCTCAATGTTTTCCTTTCAAAAACCATTAGTCTTTTGGTTATTGTTTCTTTTAATATCCATGTTTCACATGCATATGTGACTACTGGTCTAATTACTGAGAAGTATAATTTCAGTTTTGCATTTTAGATATAAGCTTGCTTTGAAATATCTTTTTATTTGCAAAGAAGGCTTTATTTCCAAGAGCAATTCTTTCCTTTATTTCCTCTTCTATTTTACTGTCTGTATTTACTGTTGACCCAAGATATTTAAATGATCTAACTTCTTCAATTTCTTTGTTTTCAGTATTTATGGCTTTTAATTGGTCTTGTCTCCTGGAACATTTCAGATATTTTGTTTTGTGTACATTTACTGTTAGACCATATTTTAGAGATTCTAGTCTACCAAAGTAAAATATCAACATCAAACATGAGACTCACATTATACGTCGCACAATGCACATCCATAGCCAGGCTCATTCTGAACAGTATACGACTCACACAGTACACAAGACATGCTGCCACAGCACCAACTCAATGTAACGAAGTAATTCACTGACTGTTTTTAAACTGTAACTTTAGCAAGGAACAATGTATGCTCCTTGAGGATGATCGTATGATCGAAACATGTAGGAGCATTTTAAGTGTTTTAATGTGAATTTTAGATCATTAAATGAATATATGTGCATTTGTTGGTGTATTAATTCAACAGTTTGAGTTGAATTTAGAATTTTGAGTAAAATCACACAGCAAATGTAAGTAGCCACAGTTGCTCAACTCAGAAAAAGAATTTATAATCAAAATGTAAATTCCTATGCAGTCAACATGGCTTACCTTTTACTAGAAGTAAACAGCTGTACTTTAAAAACATTGTAGTCACTTTACTGTGTTAATAAATGTGTACTGTTTTCACATATAATAAAGTCTTCAGCAATGTAGACACCAGACAGCCAGTACTCAAACCAATAACCAGTAGCAATTTGGCGAGTGAGCAAATGATTGAGGACATTTACCTTTCAACGCTAAAATTTATAGAGGCGGCTTTGCAATTCAGACATTCTTCTGAGTTTAGTAAACTCTGTGTTAACATCACTGCAGGCTCAGGCTTACTTCTAGATATAATGAACTGCCTAATGTTGCTGCGTTCGCAATAGTTGTGCAGCTGCTCATTTCCTGTCTGTTAATTTCTACTTAAAATATTGTACAAATTTACCATTAATACACATTAGATATACAATTTCTTTTAACAATATACACTTACAGTTGGCATTCATTACACTTCTGTCACAAATGAAACCCCTGAATATTCAGCCCATAAAATTTCCTGGCCTACAGATTTCCTCTGTAATTATATGTTTGTGGAGTAAGCAAGAAACAAGAAAAATTAAAGTCTATAAGCAGGTTATTAGGCAAGCTCTGAAGGTAAGCTGCAAGAAACATCTGTGGAATTAACTGAAACTCCTAGGTTTACCTGACAGTTTTGGTAGTATGCTGGTGGTGTTTGAAAGGAATGGCATGTGGTTTATATATTTGAGTAGATTGCAAAAGGTAGCTACAAGCACCATTTAGTAACTGGAAACCACTATTTGGCTGTAGCTGATTCTGAAAGGCAAATATCGTTTTGTTTTGCATTGATGCGACACTATCTGATCTTGGTCAGGTATGGCTGTCAGGATGAACCACCAGTAAATGACAAACTTGAGATACAAGGGTGAAAGGATTAAGAATACAATGGAGTATATATATATACAGGGTGTTTCACGACTTTAGGGCATAACTGCAGGAGGTGATTTCCTAGGTCTTCGTGATCAAAAAAGTTCATATAAACATGTGTCCGATTTTGGACGGTTACGGAGTTA
>Ga0123352_10011097_pt1 | contig 14179 bp, 9 predicted proteins | sample TergutLab28metaG_FD_89700 | JGI IMG/M metagenome (GOLD analysis project Ga0123352, IMG submission 89700) | Labiotermes labralis P1 segment gut microbial communities from Petit-Saut dam, French Guiana - Lab288 P1 | ecosystem: Host-associated > Arthropoda: Insects > Digestive system > Gut ... | reverse complement strand
GAGAAAACCAACAAGATGCAACAGTTAGATGTTTATTATCAACACTTTCTCAACATGTTTCAGGCATCATTATGCCCATCTTCAGGAGAACAAGACGTGTGTTACTGCACGTGGTGTGCTGTGCTGTAACAAGCGGGGAAAAGGTAGATATTAGCTGTAATGCCCGAAACATGTTGAGAAAATATTGATAATAAACATCTAACTGTTGCATCTTGTTGGTTTTCTCTCTCACTTCACAATTTGCTCACGATGCACGGTCACAGAAACCTAAAGACTAGTCTCTGCCTTCGTATCTTTCCATGACACTTCCCATTCACAATTTTGTATGTTTTTATTTTTCTGCCAAGTACACTCATTTATCACTCTGTCTTCATTGAAGAAAGTTAAAATATTCCAACTATACACTAACAAAATAAAAATTACAGCCTGCCAAAAGACCACTATAGGAAAAAATATACTTGAAGCACAAGATACATAACTAGCAGAGAAGTCTTCACAAAGCTTGTTAACCAACTCCATGAAGCAGTGTCCTTAAAAAATAGTTCACTCAGATAATCAAGAAAGTTCCAAATGTATTTACAGAACTGAAAAATTACTACCATTATTTTTGACATTCTGCCACCAGACACTGCGGTGAGCCAGATAAACCCAGTTCGCATTTCATCATGCATTTCTTTAACATCCATCCCAATATTAACATTTCACCTGTGCCCTGGTCTGCAAAGTAACCTTTTGTCTCCAGGTTAGCTGACCAAAATTTTATTGCTTCCATGGTTCTCATCTCTCTAATACACGCTACATAACCAATGCCATTTTAGTAACATTTCACAACATGCTAAATCATGGGTATACAACTGTTTATGCCAAAGGATCAGAACCAATATTTTGGACTGTTTCACAGGTCACAATTGTAAAATTAACAATAAGTGGTATACCTAACCTCCTAAACTAATGTGTTAAGTCTTTACAACATACAGTATACATAATTTACAAATGTGGCTGCAGGTTGCATAATGCAAACTGGTGGTCTGCGTGTTGGAAACCCCTGTGCTAGATGTTATAGTGCTGGACTGTAAGCCCAAGTATGATCCCCAACGTGTAGAAATAATAAACAAGAAACATTCTAAACGAACATGTTGAAAATATGTGGTAGTTCAGGACAGGATACGAAACTGACATGAGAAACTCTCTTATCATATATAGTGAATCCAGACATGCAACATTTTTGTTGCAGATGCTAAAGGATAGAAATATGTACATAATAAAAAAATACCTGCTGGTATTGATGGGCTGTGGGTTGTACGGACCATCAGGATCTGCTCCTGTCTTGGAACTATACCATTCATCATCATAGTTTTTGGACAGAGAATAATCTGGTGGGAGGGCACAACCAATTGCAGTCAAGCACGGAAGTGCTTTTCCAAATAGCTCTGGATCGTAGTCCTATGTAAAATAAATAACTTGCAATTTTTTGTTACTAATTCACCTCAATTAATTTGTTTGGTGCATTTAATTATTATCAAATTATTTATCACTTCTAATACTAGGTGAGCAAAATTTGCTCAGGAATTAAGCTTGTTACTTACCATTTTGGAGAGAGAATCAAAGATGTTGCTGAAAAGCATCATAGTCAGCCTCTTTTCTTCATCACTTGAAGCACCATACATCCCTTGTCCTGACGTAGTACCATAATACTTGGCACATCGGTCATAATGCAGCATCAGCAACTGAAATACACAAGTCAGTGGAATGGTACAGGTAAAGCTGTCCTGGAGCATGCCATGAAGGCGTAATGGGTTCCACTTTTTAACCTGACACTAGATGGAGATGAGTGGTCATCTTCATGCCCTGGTTGCTGTATTCCCAGTGACAGTCTCGGTACATTTGATAGGAGGCTGCGTGGGATTCAGGGATTAACTGAATGTCTCTGGAGAAGGCAGAAACCTCTTATCCCTGCCAAGAATCAAACCATGACTCACTGTGTAATGCCATATATCATGACATTGGGCCACATCAATATGTGCTAATTACTCCAACAGCTTTTATGTCATTCCAGTACTCAGAAGAGTATGCAGTTCCTTAGTGTAAGTAAACCAGACCAAGATATGAAATACTGATATCAGCAGGCTTTCAACACAGCAATCAGAAAAAGTGTTATTACTATCAGGGAGCAAAACTGAAAGTACAGCAAAATTTTAAATTAAAAACCTAAGGAAATGGCATTTACATCAGAAAGCACTTGCTGGGAGATGATATGCCAGCCAGAGGTTAAGATGTTGTGGTCATCATTTACTCTATGAGCCTACAGGATGATACCATGTAATGGCTTCTGTCATTATCATAATTTTGTTGGTATGCAATACATCAGGTAGGTCCTACCCCACAGCTGTAACCTGTTGAGTGTGTGAATTGGTGTTAACCGAACTTAAGGCTCTGATCCTCCCAATAGAAGGTTTGCTGTATAAAGTCAGGTCAAACGGAAAAATGTATAGGGTTATTCCAGTAAATATTATGGTAATATAGTTGTAGTAAGAAATCGAAACTTAATTTTTTGAGAGAGAATGCACCTACTACTCCCTTCCTCAAATTACTACCCATAGTCTTACCCACAGAATAATACTAGGCTACACTACCCATCATTTAGCCATGAATCCAAAGGAACCCTGGATTTGTTGGTGCTAACAAGGTTTATTTCCTCCATACACTAATTCAATAGGTGGTCGGGAGTGGATTACTGTGTCAGTGAGACCATATTGTTTTTGATGGAATCCATTGCATGATACCACCACAGCATTCTGCTTGTCCAGGTCATAGACTAGTCACTATACCAACTATGCTACTCAAGCTCCTTAATAGTTGAATGATGCAAATATTAAAAAGGGGGCTAGGTTTTGTTTGTTTCTGTGCAAAATACAGTTAAACCCTAGTGGGGACCACAGAAAATGGCATAAAATGTGAAAAAGTTTAAAAGTCAGGAAACACTGTTCTAATGGGAATCTGGCCAGGACCAAAAAAAGTGTGTAAAACTGCGGAAAACACAAAATGTGGGAACATAGAATCTGGATTTTATAGTATCTACTTACAACACTGCACAGTTTAAGGTGTAATAGTTTAATGACTATACAGGCCATCCTCAGATACCTTCAAACAGACCATTTGTCACGTTTTGAAGGACACATCTTTACCATGGACATTTATACCGCTACCATGTAAACAACCAGAGACCAGTAGACTGCATGCTAGGCCATTTGCCAGTACATATTAGACAGCATCATATGGCCTTGTAGAATGATAAAGGATAACCCAGTCTTCATATTATTTCTTCTGCTTCCCTGAAGGAACACAGGAAACTGTTTCTGGTCTTGCTTGCTGCACTTGTACATACTGACCTCTTCAGTGTATGGACAGCTGCCCTTGTCATGACATTCTTATGTTTCCTCCTCTCTACCATCTCTTTTGTTACAAAGCTGTCTCTATCCATGTCATGAAGGCATACTGAGGTAGCACAGATATAGCTATGCTCATTCTTAACGTTGGCACTGGATGGAGGTGAGTGTTACTTTGTTATATTTATTTCTTTATTTTCACTTTCACCCTCAGTATATTTTCATTCTATATGTTATTATTATATTTTGGTTTTCATATCTTTATTTTGTTATATTTCTCCTTCACATTTCTATACAACAGCCATTTCCACACCCCACATTCTCGTACCAGTGCTCTGCACTTCACCCTCCTCTTACTGGTCCACCAACTTACTGTCTCCCCTTCACCCACTCTTACGTTCGTACCATCCCAACCCCCATTTACAGTTTACTGTCATGATTTTTACACATATTAATTCCTTTCACATTTTCTCACGGAATACCTGTTCACACCACCCAGAATATCCCTCACAGGGCCCTATCCCTGGTCCACCCAGCTCCTCCATACATGCATCTTTATCTACATGCTGATTATTCATCTGCCCTAATGATGGAGGCACCAGAACCCACTACAGCATCTGTACTATTCCACCAACCTATATGGTGCTACATCCTGAACAAAGTTGTTGTCATAGTACAGCCATGATAAATTTACATCTTCACAAGTCTTTATATGTACTGCGCTGCTGTACATCATACCTATCAATTACAAGCTCACCTTAAAATCTGACAACTGTCAGAAATTCTTCAAACAATATCTGTACATACCCTGAGTGCCACAGTGGTGTACTCTGTCAACCTAGACACATCAATGGTAAGTTTCCTCAGCAACTTGAGTAACATGCTGGGTTGCATCTGACTGTAAAAGAAATGGTACATTATATATTATTAAACATAAAAAGCTTTAAAGGAGTTTATTTCTGTCTCATGTATTCATAAATGATGTTTCTATGGTACAACAGATTTTTCACTCCCTACAAAATTAAGCCCACAGTGCAATAAATATACACTGAAGACAATCATTGTACGAGTACACAGTTCAGGTTTCATTTTCTAAGTTTCATATCTGAAAATATATTATGATAAATTCCACTGATTACTGACAATAAAATTCATCTATGAACTACAATAATCCTATCTGCTGAAGCTACATGCATCTCGTTTTATATACAAAACTAAGCATATAGGGTTACTGTTATGGAGAAATTTTAACAAACTTTGCCCCTTTGACCCATCATAAGGATTAAACACGCCATAGTACATTACATAGTTTTACTCACCAAAGAAACTCCCTTTACTTCAATGTATAACATACAGAAGCCCCCATTCCATACACTTTATACAAAGCTCTAGTATAAGAATCATAACAAAATACTTATTCATTTCTTAGGTTATGTAATAATACAATGATTGAAACCCATCTGGTTCTTTGAACTAGACTTGTTTGGACTTCTGAAACAGTAACAGTATCTGTCAAATTAATGTTTAACATATCTGAAATATCAATTGCTGATGTACAGTCTGACCTTATGTATGTACTGCACATGTATTATACTTTTTTTCAAAAAACAATGTGTGTACTTTCTTTCAATCTGCTGTAACTTTATTTCTCTGCTCTTGTTCTGATAACTATGACCACATAAAACAAGCTCAGACATAAATTGCAGCAATGTTGACATATGGTGCACTAATACTTTGAAAGTTTACAAAACTTTGCCCACTGTTAATAAAATTTAACAAAGGCTAACAAGTACAGCATGCTTAATTATGTTATTTACCTGGTAAGTGCTACAAGGAAGTCTGACACAGCTTCTCTCTGACCTTTGGTAAGCATTCTGTTTTTTGACAGCCTGTACACTGTGTGCAGTGTAGCATCCAACAAGTTAGCATAATTGTCAGCCTCAGTGTAGAATGAGGAGTGTTTGATAAGAAGTGGCAAGATGGAATTACCAATATAACGATTCATTGCCAGTGCCATGTCAGATTCATAGCCATCATTCTGAAATCACACAAAATTTACTGAGTATAATTCAACAGTCAGTATTGTTTCAAACTGTAATATCAGAGTTTGTCAGCATGGTATGTGCTATAATGCCAACTCAGACACCATTAACCCTTTAAATGCCAAGTTAAATGCCATCTGCCATTTGCTGACATTATTAGGAGCTCACCATATTCTCCACATTAGCAGGTTAATGGAATAATTCTACATGAACCAAATCACCAGTCCTCATTTTATACAGAATTTTGAAACCAATGGTTAGAGTAACTTGAAGCAGAAGAAATGTTTGTGTATACACTGTTCACAGTGTCTGTGCACCTTACCAAATTGCACATATCCTACAAAAAGGCCTTGTAATGACACGAAAGTGAATTTATAATATGAAAACATTGAAATATATTCTATAAATGCAAGTGCTTTAGTTTTTTTAAATTGCTAAGTACTGTCATACACAAAAATTGAATATCAGTTGTAGTTTCACAACTGGTTAATCAGGCTACATGTTTCGGCCGTTTTATCCTGCCATTATCAGGCCTACAGAATAATACTGTCAATTAAGGTACATTCATTAACTCTACCAATGGGATCCCATTGTTTACAGTGAACCTTTAAGTGCATTTAAAAGCTTACGTGAGTGGTTAAAATACTATTGGATATAAAAACAGGCATAAAACTATATATATATATATATATATATATATTTTTTTTTAACTTTCCTTGTAGGGGTGGACGTAAGTAGCCGTGGTATCGCTTAGTTGCGTAGAATTTATAGAGCGTACTTAGGGCCATCATTCACACTAGATTAATGGATCTTGGTTAGTTTCTTAACATTTTATGGTCCAAGATTACTGCACTCCTATTTTATATGCTATATTATGTTCTTGCTTGTGGGCTTTGTACCCTCATATTGCTGCACTTATTCTTGGGTTTTGTGTGAAGTTGAGTTCTTTTTGTATACAGTTTTTTGTATTATAGTTCGCTATAGTTAACAAACTGTGTTATTAGTTTTCACATTTAACTGGTACGTGCACTATTTTCACGTTGTGGTGGGACTCTTGTTTTGTAATTTGGTGACTAGAAACATGTTCTTCAACATGTTGGAAACCACTCATCCAACGCCACAGAGTCACAAACCAAAAGATGTGAATTCTCAGGAACAACACTATGAGCACCTTAAAACTTGCATTTTTACTTTTGACTAACTCAGTACTGGTATAGTGCAAGGAGGTTAGCATGTTTCATTCAAAAGGATATACATTAATGCACACTGTTTAACTAGCCAATGACGAATATTCTCTTCAACAGTTTACTACTGAGCAAACAACAGGACTACTGTAGATTTACATGATTGCTTAAAGAGTAATCAAGATTTTACATTAATGAAAGATATATCATAATGTATGACCTTGAAAATCTATGAATTTATTGTAAAGTTTTTTGCTAACCCTATCTAACATGGTGGCTGCACGCAGATCAGGAAGGAATGCATCTTCCAGGAGTTTGTAGAACAGTTCTTGAGTCTCAATACCATACACTCTCTCAAGGAACAGTACTACACTCTGTTTATTGCCAGGAATCAGTCCAGATGGCATGTCACTCTTAGGCCGTTCCTCTCCTGCAGCAGGATTTGTCAGGGTAAATCTCAGACTCAGAACACCCTGTAGATCTTCCAAAGGCACCAGTGATCGCAGAATGGCTCTTGCTCGAAGAGACTCATTTTTGCCCTGGTCATAAACAAACATACCTGATTACATAACATACATACTGTTTTGCATCGTACCAAGCCATTTTAAGTACAGACACTCCCCGACTTAGGTAAAGGGTGCACTGTGTGGAATTTTATGCAAGTTGAACTATACAGAAGTCAGAATTTCCCTAAATTCAATTCAATTCTACTTTTTTATCTCATATGCATGAAAAATTACAAAAGTGTGCTTTGGAATATACAATAAAAAGATTAAGACAAGTGCCAGTACAAATTATTGTAATAAGTATACAGGAATAAAAAGAGCACTGGTGATGACTGACATGGGGTTAAAAAGAACGCTGACGGCACAACTACAGGTCTCCAATCTGAAACAGTAGTGAACTAAGCATTCATTTGACTAATTTATTAGTGGCACTGATCAAGAGGTGTCATCTACCGGACAACTACTGATGACAGCAGACAATTAGGAGACTATGATTGTACGGGTGTGCAGGGACAGTAGCAACGTGTGCAGTATATTCAACATTTAATTTCAAACAGAGATGAATTACTACATAAACACAGTGATTGTTGTACGTAGTATATTAAGGCACTTGGCTTATGGAGTTATGCCATCTACACATTTTTGCTGTCCCAGTTGGGTCCTCTGTTTATTTCTTACAGGATGCAAAATAACGTTTCCATGGTTATTTTAAGTTAGCACCAGCTGGTAAAAATGTATGTAAGTTGAGTGTTATGTAAGTCGGGCAGTTACTGTACATATTAAGCTATAAGTTATGTTTACTGGCCATAATTTTTTCATTGTAATTCTATCACTGGAAGAAGTAGAAATCCCCCTTGTGCATGCCTGTAATTCAGAAATACGATTTATTTCAACTTGTTGCTAATGAAGGAATTGAATGCAGACACAACCACAACCGGAGGGGCATGTCACAAGTAGAGACAATAATTTACTTACCCTGGAGTAGATAATGCATCCTGACTATCAGTATATATTACAGACAACAATAATACCTCTGAAGTGAAATATGATCTTGTGGGAATAAAACATTGCATGAGTATCAAAATGTGAACAATAAGGCTGATGCAGAGCCTACTGACACATACATATTCCCCAGAAGAGCAGGGGTTAAAGAAGGTTCTATCTAGCATTTAATAGGGGTGCACCATTCCACTGGAAAATCATGTCAGTACTTCCCTCAAGGTACAGAAAGTTATAATTTCCTATCATTCAAATGCATCCTATTGTTTGTTGCCCCTTTTGTGAAGAAACATATATTGATCACTTCCATGCTTGTCAGTACACGTATTCATCTTAAGGATATTATGTTTCAGGTATCTGTCAAGTATACTGGATGGCAAATTCAGCAGTTGCACTTAAAGTTCACTCCCTGCTGTGAAAAATGTTTCTCTATTACAAAATTTGAATAAACTAATGAAGAATGTTACTCTGTTACAAGACTGGAATAACTAATACGTACTTTATATTCCACTCTTTGTACAGAGTAACACAGCAAATTACAATCAAGAGTGCCTGTCAGCTACACAAGTTTGTTGTATTATCTGAAGCTTATGATGTGTGATGAAACAAAGCTCCCAGACTGAATGCAAGATTACATTATACCTTGTTACTAGCAGTTCTTCTGCTCAATGATGGCAGAATACTTTCTGACTCAATGTCAAAACGGTCATTCAGAAAAGATACATCACGGTCGTGTGTAGCAGTGATTGTAATTTTTTGTTTTTCAAGCATGACTGGTTTTAAAGTACAGCACTTGTGTGTCAAATTATCCTATAAACAAGGGAAAAATAATACAGAAACCAAAGCATTACACCTTTCATCTAATGAGGAAACAATGAGCACAACTCAACAGATCTGAGTAGTTTTCAAAGCCCTAAAGCAGAATTACTCCTGTTAAAGATACTGAATATTTAGGCCATTCTTAATGACAACAAAGAAAGAGTGTACAAGAGACAGTACAAAATGGACAAACTACAAATCGACATTTCTCCAGAGATTTTTGTTTTTTAGTGGTTACTGAAAGACATGTGGTGAAAAAGTCCTGACAAACTGTACACTAGACATGGAGATCTGCTAACTGCCAATGTTCCTGCTCACTCAGCTATGGTTGCACAGAAATTTGTGGCCAGAAACTGCTCGACTGTTGTCCACCACTCACTGTAGGCTACTATCAACATCAATAATGTGAATTTCTTCTGTGTAAAAATCTCATATCAGAACTTGGTGTGAGGACATCTAATGACACCATCACCCATAACAAGAAGTCATGGCATCATACACAGAATTATTCCTTCAGGTCACAAAGGCTCTAATCTGAAGGGTGCAACATAGAGTAGTGGCCACATGTGTTATGAATAAGAAAAAAATTCAATAAAGAATTGTAATGATTATTTCCTGCCTCTCATCAGCTAAGATATACTTAAATTTTACATACTAATTCAGTTTTAAGGAAACTGTGTTAACCCTTTGCATTCACATTTTCATACTTCATTCCAGTCAGCCAACTCAAGTTACTTTTTTCCTAAAAAGCACGAACAGCAGCTGAGAAAGTAGCATATTTTTGTAGAAAAAGTTTCCTTTATTGAGCTATTAAAGGTGAAAGCATCATACTATCTGCTAATATAAAACAGTTACACATACTAAAGTGACACCAAATCATGATGAATTTAGAGACTATGTCATGTGAAACCAATGTGATATATGACAGTACTGTACAGGAAATCCTCTAAAGTCATATGTCATTCAAAAACAGATCACAAGGGTTTACATATTATCACCAGCACCTGAAATTCATATCTTGTTGACTGGCATATTTCTTATAGTTAGTATAAAGTCTGCCAGAAGTTACCTGTGCAATGACAGATGCATCTGGAGCGCAGCGCCCAAGAAGATCCACGAGTGTACAGTAGAAGTTCAGGATGGCTGCTCCAGTGTCAATATAGTCTTCATCTTCATCACTCTCAGGCAATGGATGTTCAAACTGCAATACTGACATTGTTCCTTCTGCTTCATCCATCAACTTCCGCCTGTCTGCAATGCGTTCTGACATCTGAAATTATGGTAAATCATTAACTACATAAAGAAGACCTTGCTGTTGACAAAGTATTATGCAAGTATGATAATGGCTTCCTTTTTACAATAACTTTCAAAATGTATGCATTCTTTCATTACACAGGAGAGCTAACACCTAGCTACTTGCTTAAAATGTTGTGAGATATCTCAACTTAGTTTAATTGGTTTGCACAGTTAGAGTCAAGCAACAGTAACCTTATAACAAACAAATCTACAAAAAATTATGTATTGCACATAATATTACAGATTTACGATAAGCAACTATACATTTTTTATGAAAAGACATCTTGGTAATTAATGACCTGTCATGTGTAACACTAGACAGCTTAGAATAACAAGTGGTACCATAATATAATGTATAAATAGCAGTTAAACCAGATGGTCAGACAGAATCAGGATACTGTAGATTTTAATGGAATGATACAGGGATAAGTCCATGAAAACTGGTAGCACTGATTACTGAGTGTCAGTACCTGAAATAATAAACATACTGACAAACCTTGTTTGCATCAATGATGGCTCTCAGCAAGCCTTCTCCTTCTCCTCTCAGTGCAGGACCCAAGCACTCTGGTCGACGAATCAGAAGACGGATTACAAGGTTGGCATTTTCTTCTACACTTTCACCTATGAATTCAAATCACTGCTAACATAAATTTATTCCAAGACTTACGTGTTTACAAAGAATTCAGTGTTACAAGACTGTTATACAGCATGTTTTCTCAACAGCACAGCCATGAAGTGTACTTATCAACTGAGGCTGGACTGAATTAATAAGACAAACAATATTTCTGCCCAAGTCTGTGCCTGTGCAAAGAAATAAAGAAAGAAAGAAAAAGGAAGAAACTCACTTTACTGCATCAATCTGTCCATCTCAACAATTCTGCAAGGTGACAGTAGGATGAGCAACAACTATTCTTAACACATACACTCACACACACACACACCGTCAAAGTCTGTACATATTACTTGTTACCATAAGTAATATCTTATGGGTTTCAATACATTAATATTCAGATGCACACTAAGATATTACTTATTGAAGGATAAATAAGCTCTACATGTAATTAGAGAAAACAGTGATATTTTCTAACTGATTTGTTGTTCATATAGAAAACATATATGAATTTAAATTACCATTCACCCAGACACAAAACCGCAAGAAATCGAGATATCTCTCTCCTTCCACAGGATCCCAACCCAAGTCTGGATAGCCTTTCTCCAGGAGCTCTGAGTTAGATTGTAAACCACAACGAGAAAGATATATGGCTATCTTCTCTAAGTAATGTTCCCTGAAACATAAGCATGTTTCAAATAATCATACAGATGATAAATAATTAATAAACTACTGCATGAAATGCTGCCCATGGAATCTTGTTAGTTGCAACCCATTACTAACATATACAGTAAGAACTTTAAAAGCCAAAAATCTCTTTCATGACAACGAACAAGTTTTTTAAGACAGAATTCTAGCAAGATAGCTTTTCCAGAGTACTAACCGAAGTGCAAGTGCCAGTTCAGTATTCTCCATTAGTGAGGAGTAGGCCACGTCCAGAGGCGTACTGCCACGCAAAGATGGTCTTGACAGAAGTATATTACTGTTCTCCAAAAGGAATGCAAAATGGTCAAACATAGCCTTCTGATTCTGGCGTGAAGTTCTGCAGAAGTAGCACAGGAATCGGCAACAAGCTACAACCATCTCATGAGAGGTATCCTGATTTAAAAAATACAAAAATATTAAGATAAAATAAATATGAGCATTCTTCAGAAACTATGTGCAGTAAATATTTGACAGCATTTTTACAGTCCTTTTCATGTGTACCAAAAACACAGCCGCAACAAATATACATTCACAACAATATTAATCCTAATGCCACATTTGACTAAAGCATTAATAAAACAAGTTAATCTAGTTTAAGTGACCCAAAGAGTACAGACTATGCACAGTCTTCCAGGCTGTTATGCCATTTAGTCTTACTGATGGATTCTAATATTTTAGAGGAACTCAATTCCTCCACCTTCAGGGTTTTAGTGCAAAGGATAAGGGGTGTGTTTGTGTTATAAGTGAAGGCTGTAAGAAGACTAGCTATTCAGATTCATGGACGACGGTAGTCCTACTCACTTTAATCCTGAAGTAAACTACACAGTGTGAACATGCAAAAAACCAAAATCTGGATACACACTGTTATGTCACAAGGGAGCAATGAGAAATGACTGAAGATTTTAAATTTCTTGTTCAATTACCCATATTACTGTCACAGCAAATTGTAACTGAGTGGGATAATCTGTGCAAAATTCTGGACTAGACAATACAAGTGGCAGATAATTTTCACACAGTATCAGTTCTATAGTTCTGGTACTTGTGGAGTACCACACATTATAATACAAGTATAAGTCATACCTAAGCAGGGGATGCGGGATTTAAACTCACCATATCACTGCATCTAAACTCCCAAGATTTTAATCATTATCCATTTTAACTCATATTTATATTATTTATATCATTTTAACTGAAATTATAATAAGTTTTAATTGTTAAGTAGTGATGATGACACAACATTGTACCTTTGTATTCCTGTAATATCACCCTGAAGATGGCTGCAATAGCAGTCAAAACATTTTAGTGAGAAAACTGCATTTAAAATACATCATAAACATTGAAGTGCATTTTGTTGGTTAGTTATATACCAGTAATTATTTCAAAATGCTGTTACCATCCCTCATTGTTATATGGCCATTCTCAAATCATGAGGGCAAAACAATGAAACTGCCCCTCTTCAAAATAAAAAACTTGTGCTGAGAAGTGAAGTAACTATGTAAGTAAATAATGCTTTCCAGAACAATATTCACTGATCTACATCACATACCAATCCAAATAATGCTACAGTCTTATGGGTATATTATTACCATTGCAGGAATGATAGACAATGGCTAGAGAAGATGGAATTTTCCCAAAACCTTCCTGTATAGTATGTACAAGAAGTTATTCTTCACAGACTTTCATGGGCACTCTGTATGCAACAAGGGGCAGGGGGAGGAGTGTTTTACTTATGAAAGCTGTCAAATGCTGCAATTATATAGTGTTGGTGACATTAATACAATATGAATGTGGAACAGTAGTAGGATAATACTGACAAGGGAAAACAAAAGTACTTAGAGAAACAACCTGTCCCAGTACCACTCTGTGTACCACAAAACCTACACATACTGGCTTGGGACCAAACCTGGGCCTCTATAGTGAGAGGTGAGGAACTGTCCAAGCCATACCACAGCCACACCAAGGTGCAATATTTCAGTATGACTGTAGGAAAGGTGATTATTCAGTTCACTAACACTAAAATGTAATACAAATTCAATTTTGGTAGTTGATAAGAGCAATGCTAAAACAAAGTCAAAATAAATCATCCTTAGAGAAATGGCTAATGAAAATTAATAAACATGATTTGAATATTGGTAACAATTTGTGAAGAAATTATAGTAAAGGGTATTGATGTTTTGCTTCCTGAAGGCACTGACCTGTTTACTGCACAACAGAAGCCAAATTAATACAACTGAAAATTTGCTTACAGTTTTAAAATTTTAACATTAGTCAAGCACACAACCCTGATGTGCATTTCAGGGATTCAAAACGATTAGGCCTTGTAAGTTAAAGTTTATAACTCCTCTGCCATTTATTTCCTAAAAATAAAATTTTAAATCCAGAACTGTTTTTCATCTGGTAAATTGTCATCATCATCACGTTCCTGAAGGGTTAGGCGTGTTTCCTGTTCCTTGATCCTCAAGATGAAGTTGGTCCCTCCATCTCTTCCTCGGTCTTCCTATGTTCCTTGGTCCTTTTGGTTTATATTGTAGTGCTTGTTTTGGTAGTCTGTTTGTGTCCATCCTCTGTACGTGTTGTAGCCACTTTTTCTGGTACTGTTTTATTTCCTTTACTATGTTCTGTACTCCCGTTT
>Ga0123352_10011095_pt1 | contig 14181 bp, 5 predicted proteins | sample TergutLab28metaG_FD_89700 | JGI IMG/M metagenome (GOLD analysis project Ga0123352, IMG submission 89700) | Labiotermes labralis P1 segment gut microbial communities from Petit-Saut dam, French Guiana - Lab288 P1 | ecosystem: Host-associated > Arthropoda: Insects > Digestive system > Gut ... | reverse complement strand
TGTGGGTATATGGACTGGATTGGGCTGGCCCAGGATAGGGACGGGTGGCGGACGCTTGTGAGTGCGGTAATGAACCTTCGGGTTCCGTGAAATGCGGGGAATTTCTTGACTAGCTGCAAACCAATTACCTTCTCAAGAAGGACTCTGCACCATGGAGTAAGTAAGTAAGTAAGTAAGTAAGTATACATTTAAATTGCATAACAAAAATAATGTTCTTTATACTTCGACAACAATGAATTTTATCTTTGTCAGTACAGAAAAGAATCATTAAATCTTCAAATACAAATGTGTTTGGAATTTTTAAAATCATGTTTTAAGAAAACAATTTTGATGAAATATAAAACAAATACAAAATTTCGAGAGAAAACTCTCACGTGCACGCATAGAATAAAGAAATAAGGCTATTAATTAAATAAAATTTATTTTCAAAATTTTAACTTCAAAGTACACAGCATTTTGAACAGTTTTGTGCAGCAGTGAAACATGCGCTCTCACTGTGGCTGAACAACACGCTAGCCTTTATACAGGGACCCGGGAAATGTTTCGACCGAAAATGAACAAGAGAAAAGATGCCATGACAGGTGTTCTAATGATACGAACATGTCACTTGGTACTGGTACTGGTACTGACGCAGGATAAAAAAATTAGAAGGCTACATATAGTGAATATACAGACAAGGGATGCCTACAAAATATCCGTTACAAATTCTGTAATTGGAAGCATTGAGTATAAGAAGCAATAATAATAATAATAATGCACGTAACTTTTAAACATGGGACGTGAATAATAATAAAAGGCAAAACAGTCCCATTACATGCCTGGAGTGGCCCAGAGTTTTCCGGGAAGTTAAGGTTCCCAGATTTCGTGACAACGGCACAGGATGGTGGTAAGGTTGTCAGCCTTACGCACCGGCCAACTTTACCCCCAGTAAATACTCCTGGTACTCATTTCTGTTAGAGGCTGTGTCGACCCCAGGGCCATAGTGCGATTCGGAAGGATTTTATGTAAATGAAGAATCCAGTGACACCAGCTGGGATTGAACCAGCGGCCTTCCGATTTGTAGCACAGCACCTTAACCACTCTGCCACCGCGGTCCCCCGTGAATAATAGTAGTGACCTCAATTTTGGGCATTAATCACTGTCCAATAGCAAAAACCACACATTTTCGGAGACGGAAACTCTATCCTTCTTTAAGTGGAAAGGGAACAGAAGGACCATATTCTGATGTGCCTGTCAGAAAAACCTAGACGAAAAGATACATGGATAGAGGATAGACATTTTTAATGGGCTCAGTACAATAGGTGGCATTTCTCAACATCAACCCGGAGAACCAGTCTCCGAAACGTGAATTGTTAGCCTAAGGAAATGGACAATGTCCAAAATATCAGTCTTATCTGGTTGAGATTAGTTTAGAACTGTGAGAATGTCAGTTCCTTTAGTGAAGTTTTAATTCTACGGACGGCTCTTTCTTATTCAATAAACCCCCTCCGGTTGTCAGCCGCGTTAAAATTGAATCAAGAACCAACGTTGAGGAGATGTGCCCTGTCCGTGATTGTGTAACAGATCTTCTAATCGCTGATATATATTGCAGGTATTCCAAAGTCGGACACTGAAGTGGGACAGATCAGGACGCTGGAAGGTTTATAGAATTTTAATGACTTTTCTGTGATAGGAGAAAACATCATTGTATAAATCTTCATTTAAAGTCCTCCAGGCCTGCATTCGCGCGTAAATCTGCACTGATATCATTGTGTATAATTAGAGGTAAACAACACGTACACAAACTACACAAGACACACACCACATTTCATACAATGAATTAGACCGAACACAATGGAACACTTCAAAGGGTGCAAGACTAAGTCATTAGAGCTATCTCATTTTTATTCTGCAGTGTACCGCGCTGTCTGCAGGCACAGCTTCACTTTAGGATCAAATGGTAGGAAGAGTTTTAGTACCGCGTGACTTTACTACAGTTTGTTTGTCAGTTTGTTCACAAATCCCACACATAAAGGCACAAGGATGAGAGACATCCACTCCTTACTTTGATTACGTATATAGAATAAAGGTATTTGAAATTAAAATCATTCAGTGTCGTTAAGTTGCTTCATTTTAACAGGAACACTAGTAATAATTCAAACCTATTTCAAACATGTTTGTGACTGACTATTTCTCTGTTTATAGCATTCCAGTATCTTATGCAGCGAATGAAATCTATTAGGATGTGAGATCCTGTGCAGTTTTAGGAATTTAGGGATATATGAGGCAGAATGATATGAAGAATAATCAAAACTGACGTTTGTATAAGGAAGTGGTCGGAAATTTTAGTTGTTGTGCTGACATCTGCCTGGACACACTGAAGTTTATCACCTAAACCTCAATCATAATAACTTTTCTCCAAGCTGAGATTTGAAATTAGGACATTTCAAGTACGGAAGACGATTTTCTTAAACTAGACCGCGAAATTCGACAGAAGAAAGCGATACGTTCAACCACCCGTGGATTAACAAATAGCTATTTTTTTACGATTTTACTACATAATTTTGTAAGTCGAATTCTTCAGAAAGTGCGTTGACAAGAGTGCTATTAACATTACAAGAAGAAAATTATAGCCTTAAGAGTCTAATTTCGATCCTACGAAATTTATCGCCTACACGCAAGCACAAGCACAAAAAATGCGCCTTCGCACTTACTTACACGCACACACGTGTAGCTGTCCTTCCGTGCATCCAGGCTTTGGTGCTATTCTGTTTCACAGATGTTCACAGATTGTTGGCAGCTGAGAGTTTTCCGATATTAGGGAAAGTTCCGCAATTGTTTGAGTTTTATTTTGTATCAGCTTATTGGGGTTGAATGTATCGATTTTCGATTAATGTTTCAAATATTTTGTTGTTGAGAATTCCACGCAGATTGGAAAGCTCCTATATAAACAATATGTTAGTAATGTTGTTTATCATCCGTGAAATTGCTACACTATGCGAACCATGACCAGAATAAATTTTCAGTAACAAGAAATAAATATGGTAATTGTAATTAGTGCCTTATTAACTATGAAGGGAAAAAGACGTTATGATAAAGTGTTCTCGGATTTCTCTGTTTACAGACATGCTTCTCCGTCAGGTATTTTAGTGACAAATTTTACGAACTTCATTGAACATTTCAGTAAAATTAATTCCTTTCCTAAATCTAAATCCTCTGTATTTAACAAGATAAACTTCTCAATTCTGTGAAATTCGCAAGTGACCAAACCTCTTGCATAATCAAATCAATACCATGGAATTATGTATAAATTTACAGGTGTAGAAATATTCAAATTTCTTTGTTAAATTTTTGTACAAATGAAGAAAAGTTGTGTACTGTATTCAAAGGATATGCATCTGTCATTTAGATACGTTTAATAGATATCAATTTTAATTGTTGTTTCAATACATGATACTGGACGAGAGTGAAAGTGAATTAAAATGTCAAAGACGAAACTGTGGTGGTGAAGTTCTTCAAGACTTAAAGTTGTAATTTTTAAAGTATAAATAAGAGATAAAAATGAAGGAAACATGTGGTAATATTTCTCCCCAGTTCCTATCCTTTTACTGTAATTGAGAGCCATTTCTTTTAGAGATATTATTCTTTGTATTGCCCCCAAACTGCAGGAACAAGGTTGCATACTTTAAAAAAATAAAAGAATAATAATTATGACTTTATCATTCTGGCAAATGGGCTTAAGATTTTTCTTATTTTAAGTTTTATACTTTAAATTGCATTGTTAAGGTCACCGGTGCAATTTTTTTTAATTATAATACTTTGCACTTATTACAAGAAATTTTATTTTCAGTAAAATGCACAAAATGCCTTAATAACTTTCCACTTACTTTAAGATAAGGTAAAACTTTAAATGAAAGCTATAAAATCTGCGTAGTGCAGGTAATAAGACATAACTCTAAGATTTATTAGAACAAGTGTAAATGATTCCACAGAATTCCCATTGTCACTTCTAGTAATGTAAACATTTCGCAATTTGGTGCCATATTTCATTTTCTGAAGTTACTGTCCCTGAATATAGGGGCTGTAGATTCCTCCAAAATGTGGTAAAATTTTCCCACAAAAATGCCGTCACTTCTCAGAAGAAAATATTATCTTATTGTTCTATTATTTACATAAAAATGAGATCTCATTTCTTTTCATAATACTTGAAATTGTTAATTTCCTTTCAACTCGTCCGTACATATGTGTTACCAGAAGATGGCAAAGTTTGCCGAAACATGTTGTAAAACACACTAAATCTCTGTAAAAATTAAAAATAATTTGTTTTTTTGAAGGCTCATTTATTTGTACTTTATATATTATCACTACGAGGTGTTTAAAATAAAGGTTAAAATAAACAGCCTTCTTCGCCATCCCCCTTGATGGAACTTGAAACCTCACGTGAAAACAACTGTTGTCTCTAGCAGTGTTCGCTGAAAAAGATAATCACCTGGAAGGCAAGGTAGGAACGGCCATTTTAGCAACCTAGGTAAGATTCAAGTTACCTCTGTCCCCAGTTAAATCACCTGCACACACACACACACACACACATATATATATATATATATATATATATATATATATTCCAATTTCTAAACAAAGTGCTTTCTACAAGGACGATAATTATTAGTATTAAATTTAAGGACGTCTTTTAAGTATTGGAATAGTAACGGTTTGCTTTTGTGTATCCGCTGCCACCGCCTATGTGTATAAGTCTGAGCCAGAATCTTCCTACCAGACATCTTTCAAGAAACTGTCCTTAAGTTCTTCGTTATTTCGTCAGTATCATTCACAGATGTGGTTTAAAACCGCCAGCTAGAAACTATTATCTAGCCTCCAGCGTTTTAAATTCTAGAAAAGTACACTGATGTATGAAGCACACGTTTCAATGCTCGCTGAGTTGTAACTGCAGACCGCTCGCCGATATAAGTGACTGAGTCTCCCAACAAAGGGTCTAGCTCTGTTGAAGCCTGCGAAAGACCTAGGTAGGACGCAGTCCGCCTTATCTCCACAGTGTTTAGCATCGCCAGTATTTCAATTTAAAATTATTTACTTCAAATTCTTTTAATAAATGAACGTATTCTTAACAGCATCTTTCATAAGAAATCATTTAATTTTTCTCAAAATTGCTGGAAGGCCTGTAACACTGCTCTCCTTACGGACAAGCAGTCCCTAATATTATACCAGGAAGAGTCCATTGCGCACCAAAATAAGCCATGACACAAAGCCTCAGTCATTCTTAATTATGTACATTTCTGTTCACAATATTAAATGTATCATTTTAAATTACTCAAAAATTAACCTACAATTTTCCATATCCTTGTATAGAACATTTAGAGGTCATAGACCATATTTATTAGAAAACCAACAAATACACGTATTTTAAGTTACACATTTTGTTCAAATTATTCTACTCCATCCTCTGTGTTTCGGTTCGAACAAAGTACCATATTAAGATTTCGTATGTGTGTAACAGCTGCTGCAATATTAATAATCTTTGTACTTTTAGAAGAAAAGGTATTTATGAATTGATAATAACCTTAGAACAAACAGCAATTTTTCCTATAAAAAATGCCTCACCAATTCCTCTAAAGGAGAGGAATGCATTCACTGAGAATGGAATTTAGTTTTTATGTGTGAATCGGCTGTTTGCCAGTATTTCAATGTTTTGCGCTTGCATATGTTGAATTGCTTATCACATAGCTCTACACAAGACATTTCGATTTTCTCAAGCAGGTGGCAGTCTGCAAGATGCCAACGACGGCAACAGCAGCAGCAGCAACAACTACAAAGACAAGAACAAAAATAACAACATTGACAACAACGTTACATGGATCACACCTGCACACAACTATCATCGTCCCTATCATCATAACCAACAACCAGTCATTTTTCGCCACCAACACAATCACATCCGACACCACCACGTGCACCACTGGGGACCATTTTTCGAGGAGGATGGGAAGAATGCAAGCGAAGGGGGTCAACTGGCCCTGGAAGTTCCTCTGGGAGGATCAGTTCACCTCAACTGTCGCGTCGGCATGTTACATGATAAGACGGTAAGTACAGGGGCCATTAGCAATAATCTTTCTGGCGTAAAGAAACACCGTACGAATCTACGCGCAACATTTGGTAGACATCAGAAAGGGAGGAGAAAGATGGTGGTCTTCTATCAGGCATATGGGAAGGAATAGGTCCTTTCTTACACGGAGCTGCAGTATTAATATCTGGGATGTGGACAGCGAAATAGGGCAGTGGTTTAATTACAGTTACAGCAGTTCTATTCAAGATATTTTAAAGCACATCAAATTCTTGAAAAGCTTTTATGATTTTTTTTTAAGCTTTGTATTTTCAGATGCTGTTTCAAATTTTAAAGAATAAAGCGCCCTTAAAAATAACTTATTTACATTGTGTTGCATGAGTTAGCTATTTGATCCCTGACATCAAATCAAGCACATGGTTTTGAATGTCTGAGAGCAGGATTGTAAAAAAATATTTAGTCTTTAGTAGGGGAAGTAAGCCTACCCTTAAAAACTGTGTGTTCAAATGTGCCATAACCTGTATATATTTTTTGCCAAATATTGTTAGAGTAGCAAATTAGATGACGATGAGTCATGTGGGAGATTTATAACGCACGGGAGAAATATGTAAAGAAATTATTCCAGGAAACCTGAACGTAAGGAACAAGGTGAGTTAGGTTAGGTTAGGTTAGGCAGGTAATATGAGGAGAAACAATCCGAGGTTTAACTCAAAAGGATGTTGCCTAAACCTATGTAGTGTATTCTTCTGATTAGGATAGCCATTAGTAGCTTTTTCCTCAGTATATGAAAATAAGCAGCATGCGTTATGACAAACTCTACTTATTTTTATTGTTACGTGTTCTCGAATGGCGCAAATTTCTTACCGGATTTCATGATAAAATGGTACAGTTTTCAAACAACTGAAGTTTGCAGCACACAGGCATAAAACAAGGTGCTCTAACAAACCGAATTCTTTCTATTTCGTGAAAAGAAGTAGGCTAATTTTTTGTTGTTGTTGGGAAGTGACGTTTTGCGTTCGGCAGAGATATGCCCGAGGCTTGTGAAACACGTTCTGCCGTCTTCGTATTAATGTAATGAATATTCAGACAGCGGTTTCTCTGAAATGTTTGTAGATCTCTACCGAACTACACATCGACACGTTTTTAGAACACCAAAGCTGTAATAGACTACTCGCCGCTTTGAGAATTTTAAGTTTCTTGTTCCGACAATTTACATTAGAAAAAAAAGCCGCTTCTTTTATGAATTAAAGACTTAAGGTGAATTTCTCCGTGTGCGTGACACACAATCGATACACAACTTCAATCATTTTAACTTTTGCACTACGTGGTGGTCAGTGTTCAGCTTCACGCTCCGGCCACTTCAAATCTCGCAAAGATCTCCTGGTTCTTGGTGAATAGAAGTCTAGATAAGTTGCAGATTCGGATAAGTTAGACTACAGGAATAAGTCTTGTTCCAGGAACTGAAAGATGGTTCTACTACTGTCCTGCCCTGTTGGGCCCAAGTGCTATACCGAATGCACTATCTCGGCTGTACTCCCACGAGTTATGATCAAACGGTCCCGGTTCCAGTATTGGGCATTTATCAATCTTTCAGTTAACTGGAAGGTCCCAGAGATGGAGTTTCAGAACCATATTATTGTTTAGATGAACTTACACATAATGAAACACAGAAAAACACAGTTAAACATAGAAGAAATCGTCATGCATCAACTTCCCAAGCGAATTCCTTCTCGTGATTCTAATAATTAAATATTTTTCCCTGTTAACCTACTATCTTAACGTACTCTAATAAAACAAGGTTACAACCATACATTGTTTCGGTCTTTTTGTTTTACACTTTTTTGCTTTAATGCCCATCATCAATTTACACCACTCTTTAATTTGCGCTCTCTCATTTTCCACTTAACGCCTTTAGATTGGCTGTCTTCTATTACGCTAACCGCTTATGTATTACCCAATTGTCGCTTTTGATTTACGCCTTGTTTATTTATGCCCGCTTTTTGATAAACTTAAACTGGGCTTTAAAAAAGAGTTGGGTTTTTTACAATACGCATTTTATTACAATACGCACCTCTCCTATTGCAACTTTAACCTCTTGAATAAAGCCTCTCCTTTATATTTATATTAATAATTAAGTTTATTTAAATCGATTTTATATGCCTCAGTTATTTTTCACTTTAGATCTCTTCTGTACTCTCTTCCACCCAACCTTCTTCCCTAGTCCACATTTTTCCCCTACATATCGTACGTACATACCAACAGTCACATCGCAGTGTTCCTGTCTCCTGGTACTCTATCTGCATAAACCTAACTGTGATTTTCCTTTCCTGTATAAGAACCACGTCTTCTTACCCTTACTTTAACCCTTCTATCCTGAAGACGAGGGAAGGTGCAGTCCCCCGAAATGTTGTTAATTATCAATCAATATTCCAAAAGAAACCAATCTTTATAGCCACCGTCGTGAGAGATTAAAATTTCACTCGACTATCCGATAGCAGTCTGGTGGATATCACACTAATGCACTGAGTAGTAGAAAACCTGAATCGTCTATAACAACAGTTCAGTAATTTCCAATTGGTTACGCCTAATGGTAATAGGATTTTAAACTACGATGCTCTGTGTTATATGATGGTGCACCTCGAGGGCGCCTGGGTAGCCCACTTGCATATTTCCAGTCCACATACATCGAGACTTCTTTAGTATTCAAATTTGTTCTCTTCTGGACTCCTCCCTTAAAAACTTTCACGTACAGGCTACGTACATTTCAAGCATTAATCAATATTCTAAATGGAAAATTCAAGTTCCTTACTCACGTTGATTCGTACTTTAGAGGAATACCACCACGTTATATTTTAGCAGATGGAAAAATAATTTTTACCACAAACACAACATGCTTGACAGTAGAGCGTTTTACATTTTTGTTCCCATTTGAAGGAAAATGGTCAAATATTGTGATTGGAGGATAAGTTTTTAGTGGCGATTAATTCTGTTATTAAGGACAAAACATTACATTCTAAATATTTTCCAGTATCTCAGCAATGGAATTGAAGAAAACATTTTTATCAAATTATAAGATTTTTTAAATAGAAATTAATGGGCGAATTTTATAATTATTATCTTCATCCGTGACACCCCACTGCGCTAATTTAATAAAATACCAGTTTAAAATTAATAAGGGATTCTCTATCGACACAACACCCTTTAATATATCTTGAACTATTAGATGGAACTGAGACAAATTTCGAACTGTGCAGTTCATCTCTAGTCGATATCAATTTTGAAACTCAGGAAGGTAGTGCAAAAGATCCTGAAATTTGGGTGTTTTGGTTGTTATTTGTTAAAAGTATTGGGAGACAGCTCAACAATTTTCACTTTAAATAAGTATTCATAGGATAATCGAGCCAATTAAGTTGTAACGTAAAAGTGATCAGAAAGAACTAGAAAATTTATTTCGTGTAACTGAAAATAGAATACCGCTTGGAATACCTACGCGTGCATAGGAGAAAAATATTAAATGTAATCCATTAAATGTTATTGACATTTGGATAAACGAAAACGTGCCATTTTATGTATTTTATGAGGAAACGGTAAAAAATATACAAATAACAAAGGAACCCCGCGAGAAAAATAACTTTTCATTGAATCTAATTTATTGACATGTCAAATATTGAACTGACATGAGAAAGCCGGTACGTCAAGTGCATTAGGAGTAGCAGCGTGTCATTAGACCACATCCTGAGAGACAGGTGTAGGCAATACTTGTCTGAAATACAATTTCTGTAAAGTGCTCTTTGTGATAATATTTTATGGAACCTGTGTGTAGATCGTATCCGCTCTATGAGTGCGATTCTAGACCTAACTTGAAACACGTTTCTTTTGCAAGATTCTACAATATTTTCCCATATACGGAGATGAAATGGCTTCGTGATTTCCGATAAAACTTTCTTGTGGAATCGGAATAATATAATCAATATATCGGACTTATTTTCCATAAATATGTTTCCGTAAAAATATTTGGAGCAGAAAATTTTCCTTATGTATGCAATATATATTAAGGATATTGTAGTCATCGATATAATAAAAAGTCGATAATACTGAAGACCAGCAAATAGGTTGGAGTTTAAGTGGCGACATAACAGCAGCTCGAGAGTGGGAATTCGCTGAAAGAGGAAGTGGTTAGATAGAAGGGCGAGTGGGTTCAGTCTGTATGGTGGTAGAGAAGTTGTGTGAGAAATGGCTGGTCATGCAACGTCCTGAGAATTCTCAAGAAGGGAGGATTCAAATCACCACATTTTCAGTCACATAAGATATACAAGGGGCTTCCTTTCTTTCCTGGATTTTGCCGTATTTTTAAACACTCAAAAAAAGAATACGAAGTGCAGAATTTTCTGTAAAGCTACGTCTGTTGAAAGAACCATTTTCAGCTTCATATATCTAACCAAACTGTTATACGCATGGTCTTTTTTCTTTCAGAGAAAAGACTAATAGGTAACAATCATGGGAGGAAAAATTTTTTAATTCGGATTGGTAAATGTGACTGTGAATTGAACCTTCTTTTAACTTAGAATAAGAACAAAATATTTATCAGCAATGATTTGTTAGACCAACTTGATGCAACAATTATGATTTATTGGTAAACCAATGACTCAACGTGTTTCGGGCACCATTGTGCCCATCTTCATGAGTGCAAGGCTCTACACTACTGCATATGGTTTTCAGCACTTAAAGTGCTGGCAGGAGTCTTGGGACGCCAGGAGACGTGTGAACACGACCAGTAGTGTACAGCCTTTCACTCCTGAAGATGGGCACAATGGTGCCCGAAACATGTTGAATCATTGGTTTACCAATAAATCATAATTGTTGCATTAAGTTGGTCTAACAAATCGTTTCATATTAAGGATGCACCGTCACACGAACATCAAATATTTATCAGCATTAACTCGTAACATTCAATTAATTTTATGCAATTTGGGCAGTCGATATTTTTACTCATTCCGACTAATTTTAATGCCTCACTGAATTTTATGTTGCGTATATGATGAAGGTACTGCAAGAAAACTACAAAGACCTTGTGATTCTCTTTTTCCCATGACTACAGACCCCTGGTTGACCGAGACCTCCTTTATGATTTTTAAAGATAACACTTATTTAGACACACCACAATCCGTAGGACTCCTCTGGACGAGTGATTCACCCGACGCAGAGACTTATACCTGACAACACACAACACTCGCAAGAAACAGACATCCATGCCTCTTGCGGAATTCGAACCCGCAATCCCAGCATGCGAGCGGTCGTAGACCCGCCCCTTAGACCTCGTGGCCACTGGCATTTGTCTTTGTGATTCTAGGTGGACAAAATATGCCACTGTAATTAAATCATAGACATACAATTAAATGACCCGTGCACACACAGGGTGCTTCTTAAGTTACAGCAGCTTCTACATGAAGACATTGGTGCTTCCACATTTTTGCCATATTCGTCTAATGAAATACTACCGGTAATATTAGTGTTATTCAGTCTACTTTCTTCATTAATTCCACATATTTCTTTGAAGTGGCAATGTAAGTAGAGTCTTTCTTCATTACAGCACCACTTAACACTGAAATTCTTACATAAATAAGTAAGTTACAGAGTATATATTTTCATTAATTTACACCTTTCCCTGTCCTGTAAACGCTACCCATACACAATTTGAAAATGCGTCAATAATATTACTTCTGACACATATACAAATTATAACTGTCAATAATCGATAGCCTTTATAATTTATACAGATATCACACGACCAGGCAATCTTAAGATTGCCACTGTCAGTCAAGTAAAAACATCCATAAATACAAGAACACTAAAAGCCTTAGTTGTGTTGACTGTTATAACGTATAAAGTACCATAAGATCAAACAACGGGATGTCAAAATTAAAGAATATTACTTATTATGTACTGAGTAAATTGTGGCCTTGATCAGTGGTTCTAGTGCACTGTGTGATACACCATGATTAGGGCATGGGTTGTACATAGTCTAATACACTCATACGCGGCTATTTAACTTTGCTGTCTCTACTACAACCGCCTTAAGAAGTTAATTTGACATAACGGTGACATTCCTATTTACGAGGGAGAGACAAATGAAAACCTTAAAAGTGCGATAAAAAATTGAAACACAGTTCGATTGTCTTGTAAGTTGACAACAATGATACTCATGGTTTGAATAGTGACCGACAGGTGGCAGTACGATGCAGGAATGCAACACGACGGCTCAATAATAGTGTAAAGATGGCGGCCCCCGCTTGCAACATGCACCAAAGAAGAACAGTGTTCTCTCATCCGTTTTTTAAGTATTGAAGGAGTGAAACACATCGAAATTCATCGACAAACAAAAGTTCAGTATGGTGATGCATGAGTGTCACTGCAGCAAGTGTGCGAGTGGATTAGGAAGTTCATGAACGGTATTAGTTCTGTAACAGACTCTACTCGATCCGGTCAGACACACCGAATAATGACACCAGAGGCTATTGCAGCAGTTGAAGCCATCGTGAAGGAAAGTCTCCGCGTAACAGTGAATGAAATAACACGCAATGGGGACTACACAGAAAAATGAAGTCATTGTGTATCGTCTGTGTTCAATAAATTACGAGAGAAAAAAATATTTAAGTTTTTCATTTGACTCACCCTCGTATACTGCCAGACTGCTCTTGTAACAGCAGCTGTTGTGACATAACCATGAGTCATTTGGACTGCATAACCATAGCAAATGAAGACCTTAAATTCTCCGCATACTACAATTTTATCGATGCTTCATGTTCCTTCAAGCTGCAATATTATTAATGCCATTTCTTCGGTTGCTTTGAATACGTTCACCTACCTGCTCCTTTAACCCAGCCCATATTATAGGCGTCAATTGCCCACAAGGTGGACCATCAAGGATATCTGTCTCCCGTCCTTTGCATATTACCACTCAATGTAACCACAAAGACGATGTTATAAGGCGCCGACTGTTATTAGAGCAGGAATGTAAATTGCATCACAATGTTATTACTGCACAAAGGCTAAGAGTAAGAGGAGGAAGATCGATAATATTTATGTTGAGCTTATTTCCCAAAGCCAACGTTATTGGCTGTGAAGTAAATTGATTTAATGCGAAGTGTAAAGGACTAGTCGAGGTGTTGCTGAAGATTCAGATCGTATAGAGTGTTGCGTTGTGTCTCTGGGTGAAGAGTTCACACAGTTCCGAAGGATCATATTTCTTCAAGATCAAGCAATCTTCGCATACTATATCGTGTTCAATTACTAAATATAGGAAGTGTGTAGTCAAACACATTTGTAGTAAGTGAGATATTTGTTGACTATAAACTAGAAAACTACATTTTTCGGCACTTTACTGCTCATCATCAGGTTTTCTCCAAGATAACCTAAGATCATTCTATATATAGTGCCCGTGCACGTTACGTTGATGGAGAATTCTCTACATCAAGTACATGTAGTTTTCTAGTTCATATTCAATAAACATCACACTTGATACAGTTGTGTTTGACTACATACCTCCCATATTTAGATCACACAACAGGGATGACACACATTAAAAAATCCTGGTCAAGTATTTACCAACTGAAGAGACGTAATATTTCAGAAGTGTTGAACATTCAAAGTGGCAAAACTTTGCGGATTTCTGTCATCGAAATATTCTGTCTCCACTAACATAGGATGCCAGCGCTGCGTAAGTCACCACATTCCTTCAACGCAAGTTTATCTTCGTGTTATTTAGCAATAACGTCGTACGTTCAGGCTTGAAACTGATATCCATTGGACTATGAAACTTTCATCAACAGGAACTCACTTCTTTTTTCTTAATCCTCGAAGAGCCTTTTGACAGCACGATCAAGATGTCATTCATTTTTCTATTTTGAAATTTTCGCAAGTTGCACTATTCCACATTTCACGTTGACAGCCTCTGTTTTTCAAAAGTTAATGTCAAAAGTTTCTACCCGCCCTGTATCTTGTGTTTGGTCCCAGTCATGACACAAAACATCATTGTTGTTTGGTCCCAGTCATGACACAAAACATCATTGTTGTTTGGTCCCAGTCATGACACAAAACATCATTGTTGTTTGGTCCCAGTCATG
>Ga0123352_10011093_pt1 | contig 14185 bp, 10 predicted proteins | sample TergutLab28metaG_FD_89700 | JGI IMG/M metagenome (GOLD analysis project Ga0123352, IMG submission 89700) | Labiotermes labralis P1 segment gut microbial communities from Petit-Saut dam, French Guiana - Lab288 P1 | ecosystem: Host-associated > Arthropoda: Insects > Digestive system > Gut ... | reverse complement strand
CCTTGAATAAGTCAGTACCAATTCTGTTGCGATTTAATCGATTCATCGTCTATGATCGAAGTCTGTCATGCATGAATAATTTGGAAGATGGAAAGTCGTCAAGAGAGAAAGTGGTTAGTGAAAAAGTAGCCCAGGAGTAGGTGAACGATCCGCGACAGGAGTTACGTCAGTACGGCAGTTTGTGACACACCCGATATACTAAATAACTAATAAGTGGTCAGCTGCGGTCATCACGTTGGGACAGGTATTGAGCGTGCAATGACGACGGTGGAAATAAGATAGGAGGATTTCAAGGACGTACGTGGTACAAATTCGTTACTGTATCGGTTTGTGGATTAATTGTAAACCAATACAACCAGAAGAAGAAGGAGGTTTTCACCTGCAAACTGGACTTAAAGTTGATGAGGGAACTAAGTGATACCTTTGGAGCATAGCTTTACTGTTGTGCTGCGACTTGGTCACTTCGGAAATCAGTCAGAAATACTTGGAAAGTTTTGAAATATGGTGCTGGAGAAGGATGGAGATCAGTTGGACCGATCACGTGAGAAAAGAAGAAGTGTCAGAGCCAGAGAGGAAAAGAATATTCTACGTACAGTAGAAAGAAGGAAGGTCACATCTTGCATAGAAACGGCCTTCTATAACACGTTATTGAAGGAAAGATATAGAGGGAAGGATAGAAGTGACGGGAAGACAACGAATAAAACGTAAGCAGCTACTGGATGACTTAAAGTAAACGAGAAGGTGATGGAAACTGAAAGAGGAAGCACCGGTTACCTGCAGAAATTTTAGGGACTCTCCCCTGTAAAACAAATGCTTTTAGAAAGAGGGTTGGGAAAGTGATTAATGTGGTGAACTGAAGGAAATGTGAATGTGTTGAAAATTATCTAAAAAGTGTAGTGAAGTGAAGTGTAGTGCAGTGAAGGGGAGGTAAATCGGGGCGTACCGTGAAGGGTATTTAGGGTGGTGAAGCGAAGTGAAGTGTACTGCAGTGAAGGGGGGTAAATCGGGGCGCACCGTGAAGGGTATTTAGGGTGGTGAAGTGAAGTGAAGGTCGTGTTAAAATTGGTGTGCAATACCTGTGGAGTAACAATATTAGAAACTAGGTGAAGTACTTTCTTCCCCTTGTGTTGCTTTTCCTATGTGCATTGCTGCTAACTGTAGCTGGTCTTTTGTGTTATTACCTTGTGTATATTTTTGTTACCTGATGTGTATTGTTTTACTGTGTGTATTGCTCTCTTACATGCTTTAGTTGCCGGATTGTTGGCTAGAAGTCAGTATCCGGAAGGTCCTGCGACCGGCCATCTAGACACAGGTTTTTCTTGGTTTCCCTGTGTCTATAAGCAAATGCTGAGATGGTTCCCAAGACTCCAAGTTGCTACTGCATGCTTCTCATGTAGCCCTCCCGACTTAAATTTCTTATATCCTTATTTCATATTTATGTACATGCATAATAACCACTGCCACTGGGCGACAGCCCATTTGCAGTTAAATATATTATTATTATTATCATTATTATCATTATATTGTAAAACATACTACGGAGTGATAAGTAATAATAAGTAAATAGGTGGAAGGAGAGTGATAAGGAGCCAACTGAAGACAAGAGGAAGAATGTGTGAAGAATTCATCGAAAGATGAAGATTCTTGATTCACTTAACCTTGAGAATGAAGCTAATGTATTTCTTCAAAATGCCGCCAACATCTCATCCAAAGACGCAATGTGACATCCCAGTAGACTGGAATCCCGCAAGGTTGGAGAAGTTTGTAAATTAAGGGAGAGAAAGGAACTTGCATGGAAGAAATTTTAAGCTGGAGAAAACTAAGTAATGTGAAGACTCATTATTTATATTTCTGGGCAAATGTTACTAGAATGATAAGAGAAAGGACTACGCGATGGGAAGGTATGTGGCACGTAAGGGGGCGAAGGAATTTGGTGGGGAAACCAGCAGGAAAGGGAAGGCCTACCACGTTGCTTTTGACACGATGCCTTTGACACGTACCGTCCCTTAAGTTTTGTTCGAGAAAATTTTGGTAAGGCTGATGTTTAAGGAAGCCTAAGCTGCTTTTGTAATGAGGTGTGCACTCTGATACCTTTGTATCATTATAGCTATACAGGGTGATTCAGGAGGAAAGGTCTGAGTTTTGGGATGCCATATTATCGGTCATTGTGAAAAAAAAAAGTTTATATGAAAATGTGTCTAATTCTGAATAGTTACCGAGATAGAGCTGCTTGAATCTGGTGCGTAATATTCGTTAGATTTTCGTTTGTGGTGTTGGATGAATAGCGAAGTTAGTATACTGCAAGTGGATACGCGTCACGATTGCCCGTTCGCATTTTGGATGCTGCCGTCCGCACAAAGCAGGGTGAAGATCAACCCAGACGAACAACACGCGATCTTCACACACGAGCTGCAGAGTGCACTGAGGTTGACGGTGGGATTTTCGAACATTTATTGTGCACTGTAACAAATTTGTCATTTGTCTGTGACAGACTTTTCATTCCAATACTAAATTAAAATTAAAATTAAGTTAACCTTCAGTAATTACTCGTTCTTTATTACCATTCACAAAGCTACCGATAATATCACTTCCAAATATCCTGACCTTTTTTTCCTGAATCCCCCTCTATTTGCAATTATCCTATAACCACACAAATGTGAATAATCGCCCGACGACACTCATGCTTGGTATTCTGGAGATCCGGTGTTCAAATCTCTACCCAGACATTTGTGTTGTTTTACTCGGTGTCTTCAGGCGAATTACCAAAATGTCACTTCAAGCTACACAACGATTCCTTTGTTTTTTTCCCCTTCCAAATTCATTGCCCGTCACCATTCTGTACACCCAATCCTACGTAGCCTGGGAAGCTAAGGGGATCGATGAATAAACAGTAAATAAATACCGGCAAATTCCGGGATAAACGGTGAGTGTTCGCTTCTACATTCTGTCCAATTTGCCATACACTCACAAACAAATTATCCGACGCTATGTGGGCGGAGCTGCTTACGTCTTCTGTATTTACGCCAGTACTAAAAAGAATAAATCGAGTTTGGAAAACTTGATCGAAGTGTTCCGATGCCCGATCCGAATACATGAGTTTTAAAATCCGTGTCCGCCATGACGTTGCGTCTGCCTGCCATTCAGGGACGGGTCTCAAGACGTCGAATGAGACTATTCTCACAGGAGACCGCATATTATTAACTCCCTGGCGCTTTGCCCATTTCCCACGGAAGGTATGATTAATAATCTAAAAGAAATAAAGACTAACTGACAATATGGCACTGTTGGAGTGTGATAATATGACGTCACCATTACATGGCTCACGGAGCCTCATGTTAAAAGGAAATAATACGAGGGTGAGTCAAATGAAAAAACTTAAATAATTTTTTAATTTTTTTTTTTTATATTTATGGAACTGCAGAACGTCACGGACGATACGGTGTGCTGATCCATGACTCATATCCAGATGTGCGGCTATTTCATTCACTGTTACGCGGCGATTTTCCTTCACGATAGCTTCAACTGCTGCAATGGCCTCTAGTGTCACTACTGGGTGTGCCTGACCGGGTCGAGGAGAGTCTGTTACAGAACTAATGCCGTTTATGAACTTCCTACTCCACTCGTACACTTGCTGCAGTGACAGACATGCATCACCGTACTGAACTTACATTCGTCGATGAATTTCGATGGGTTTCACCCCTTCACTACGCTGTTCTTCTTTGGTGCATGTTGCAAGCGGAGCCGCCATCTTTACACTATTACTGCGCCGTCGTGTTGCGTTTCTTCAACGTACTGCCAACTGTCGGCCACTCTTCAAACCATGAGTATCATTGTTGTCAACTTAAAAGACAATCGAGCTGTGTTTCGAATTTGTATCGCACTTTTACGATTTTCATTTGACTCTCCCTCGTGTATATATATATATATATATATATATATTATCGTCAAACACAAATATCTTTTATTTTATTAATTAAAATAATGGCGACCAGTTTCGATCTATGCAAACTGCCATCATCAGGCCAAAATATTTATAAAATTTAAATACCGGTTTATATAATATATTTTTCGTCGCTGTCATTCGATCCCATTTACAGTCGTACAGTTCTTTATAAATAAATGCCTGCTGTAGTTGTGTACGGTAAGTTTCACAAATATTGTACATTTATAATTAAAATATTGAAATTGATAATAGTAATTGTAAAAGTACATAAGGTGGTACACAGTATGAAATATTACATGGTTATTAAGTATATATATATATATATATATATATATATATATATGTAGTATAACTTTTCGCATTAAGAGGTTTTGTTGTTTAGATTATTCTCTTCGGCTGCTACACACTAGATCGATAAATAGTGTGTATTCCTGGTGAAGTTGCATATGGAAGCCGTGTACAGTTATGTTCTTCTTTCAGAGCAGGGCGTTATATAGGCGTTGCGTCGTGTTGTATCAATGAAGCATTAACTTCAGTATAATATGTAGGTTTTCTTTGGTGACAATCGTCGTACTGGAAATATAGAGTAAATCTAATTTATTTTAAGCTATTGAACTCCTAAGTATGAGTGTATAGAGTCGTAAAACATGTGTGTAGTTGCAGTTACTCAATGACATTTTGTAGATCCGTTTCAGTGTGTTAGCAGCCGACGTACATTCACGGAGCCTTGCTTATAGTACTTCTCCTCCTCCTCCTCCTCCTCCTCCTGTTCTTCCCCTTCTCCTCATCCTTCTCCTCTGCTTCTTCTCCTTCTTCTTCTTCCTCCTCTTCTTCCCCTTCTCCTCCCCTCCTTCCTCCTCCTCCTCCTCTCCCCTCCTCCTCCCTCTCCTCATTCTTCTCCTCTTCTCATTCTCTTCCTCCCTCTTCCTCATCCTCCTCCTCCTCCTCCCCTCCTTCTTCCTCCTCCTCCTCTCCCCTCCTCCTCCCTCTCCTCATTCTTCTCCTCTTCTCATTCTCTTCCTCCCTCTTCCTCATCCTCCTCTTCTTCCCCTTCTCCTCCTCCTTCCTCTTCTTCTTCTATGGCACTACAATCCAATGCGGACCTTTGCCTCCTTAATGGATTCAGTTCTGTTTTTTTTGCCTCAGTTTCCAGTTTTTAATTTTGCATTTAGCAATAACCGTTTGGCTTTTTACACAGTCAATTGAAATTCGCCGCTACTGTCTCCGTAATGTGAAACATCGAATAGCCTTCGGCAAGTCCAGCACTGTGCCCGGAACAATAGATACTTGTCGTTCAGAAGGTGGGATAAGCTGCTGTGTTTCAGAACGAAACGTAAAGGTCAACTCTCCGTCAACCCAACTGCCCTTGAGGCATTCTGTTTATTGTCTAAAATGTGCAACATGTTTCGATTCGGTGCTTCAAAAAGTCTTCATGTGAGGACTGCGCTCTTCTGGGTTATTACGCAGTGAGTAGTGGGAATTTCTTACCGGCGTTTTGGGACATCTTCAGCGGTCTTTTTCTTGACCCGGGAAAGTGGGGCCAATAGATTGTTCCTAAACGTCAGTAAGGAATTACCACTACTCGCTGCGTAAGAACCCAGAAGAGCGCAGTTTTATTCTATTTCGTGGCGTAAGCCTGAAACCACGCTAGCCTTCATGCGGTAACAAATATATATGAGAGGAAACCAATAATAATTATAAAATTCAACAGTGCTGGTTGAAAGAGGGACTGAGGTCTCGGTTTTGCGCTTCGGCACTGAACACTTTGCTGGTTTATGTGACTATTTTTGTACTGAAACTACTGGACTGAATGTAATTTTACTTGGAATTTGCGACAATTCAGTTGGGTACCAACTGCAATGTGAATAATAATATAAAGAGCCGACGATGCTGCCTGTAGGCAGTTGCTTTATACCACAAGCTGTAAACACAGTCTAGTGCTCCTGAGGATGGGCGAAATTACCGCCCGAAACACGTTGAGCCGATTGAAATTGTTAATAAAATTATCATTGTTGCATCTAGTTGGTTGTTTATATTATTGTATCAGTGATGCACGGTCACACAAATATCAAATTCTATGTGAATCTTTTTATGGGCTGTTACCCCACTTTATTGAGGAGTATAATACAAAAAAAACGAGCAGGCGAAGCCTGGGAACTTTCTAACCGAGTGACGCCCTCTCTAAAACCCCGAAATAAAAATGTCTTTTCCCTCTCCATTGTCTTACCTTCTACTTCTGCCACCTACTGTACCTTGCGCAACACTGTCTCTCGAGCCTTCAAGCTGCAAAGTGCGAAATCTTATTTCCTGAAGGGTTTTCAGTATTTTTGGTCACTTGTGCTTCGCCCGCCCGCCCGCCCCCAAAGTGAAGGGGTCCGTGTGGGCCAGTTAGGTGTACCAAGCAGACAAACATTGATCGGCTCAGTCGGCCATCCGCACACCTGAAGGCGCACCTTTGTTTAGTGTACGGTGACCTGGCTGTGTGATGGATAAAATGTGCGACCACGTGTGCTGTCACCTGGCCTGGTGTTCCGCACACCCTGAAGTCTGTCATGATTAATAGTGCAATTAAATGTTATCACATCGCTGGGATAAGAGACACACGGCCAATTGCAGAGACAGCGAGGGAACGTAAAAATACACAAATAAGAAGCAACAAATGAAAACACTCAGCAAAAACATAATAAAATATTGCATCTTCAAAACAACACTGATGATATCATAATTCTTAAAGACAAATTTGTTACAGGGGTAATTTTTTTTTTGTATATATAATACAGATAGTGCCTGTCCATTCAGTTACATTTTTTGACGTGCTGGTCATAACGTTAATAATAAAGTCAATAATAATCATAATGTACAATTATACCATGTCTACAAATAAATATATCTGAAATCTATTTTCCACTCCTGTTATATTGATTACGTTATCAAGTTATCTTTGTTAGATATTATGATGTAATTGGCAGAATTAGTTTGATAAGGACTAGTGTTAGCCAACACACGTAGTCGCGGTTCATATCACTTAATAAAGATAATTTGATATTGAACTTACTGACAGCCGTGGAAATTGAATTAGAGGTTAAATAATTTGCATCAGGATCAACACAGCGAAATGCATTATACAAATATAAACATTAATTTCCTGTGGTGCTGCGGCCCCACGCGGGCCATGGCCGACCCATTCTTGAGGTTTCTAGATTGCACATAACGACGCATCACAGTCGGCAGCACTCCTCTGGGCGAGTGATCAGCCAGACGCAGAGGTTTCTACCTGACAAGACACGACACTCACAAAAAATACATGTCCCCGGCGGGATTCGAACCCGCAATCTAAGCTGGCTAGAGGCCGCAGCCGGCACGGCCACTGGGGCCGGCCTATGATGATACAGCGTGCCTTTTTTTTCGTATCTCTTTTTTGTGAGTGTTGTGTGTTGTCAGGTAGAGGTCTCTGCGTCTGGCTGATCACTCGTCCAGAGAAGTCCTACCGACTGTGATGCGTCGTAGTGTGTGATCTTGAAACCTCAAGAATGGGGCGGCCATGGCCCGCGTTGGGCCGCAGCGCCATAGGAAATGTTTATATTTTTTAAATATATTTTGCTGGATTGATCTGATACCGGTTAATAAACGTGTAACGTTTCCACGGCTGTCAGTAAGTTCAATATCAGATTATCTTTATTAACCCTTATCCTGCTAACGTGGAGAATATGGTGAGCTTCTAATAATGCCAGCAGATGGCAGATGGGATTTAACTCGGCGTTTAAAGGGTTAAGTGTTAATGAACCGTGACAACATGTTTCGGCTAACACTAGCCCTTACCAGGTAACAGGATATCTCTGAGGATGCAGGTGTCCTTACGCAGAGAAATTATTTTAAAAAAAACGCTGTATTGGGTCATAATGTTCGTTTCAACTGTTTTGTGTGGGTGTATTTTGGTGTTGGGGGACGATTCCTATTGAAAATAGAAGATCGTTTGACTGTAACTGTTAAGAAATGGTAGGTCGTTCTTTTCACAGATTTTCTGACGTAACCAACACCTCAAAAGCTTGCCCACAACACGGAGAGAGTCGAATTATGACATATTCTTAAGAGTGTTCAGCACACCGCAACTGCGGATTGATTCAAATAACAGACAGTGCTATTTTCCCCGATGTCACTAAAACTTCTGTTAATGGAACGTCCGTAAGTGCATGAAGCAGTGTGTACATGCTTCGGGTCTGGTGGCGATAGAGGAAAGGCATTTGCTGAACCAGTTCAACTAGTGGACAGTATTGTTTTTGTTTGGTTTGTAGGTCGCAAGGAATTAGTGGGCACGTAACGCAACTAAGTGCACACACACACACACACACACACACACACACACACACGCACACACTTGATAGCTGCCGATGCGTATGAATATTCAACGGTGCATGGTGATCAGCCAAGCACGTATATAGCATGAAGGAGGCGTTGCCTACAGTCAGCACCGTAATTGTTCGAACAATAGAGTACAACGGCCGATTTGACTTCATTCTTTGCACATCGCAATATTGTTTTGGGACAGACAGCCTGCGGCTTCTCATTCCTTCAGTCTCACTTATTAGACAAACTGCAGTGTGATTAGCAAGTTACTTACTTACTTATTTACTTACTTACTTGCTTACTTGCTTGCTTACTTACTTGCTTACTTACTTACTTACTTACTCACTCACTCACTCACTCACTCACTCACTCACTCACTCACTCACTCCATGGAGCAGAGTCCTTCTTGGGAAGCTAACCGGTTTACAGCTAGTCAAGAAATTCCCAGCATTTTATGGAACCGAAGGTTCATTACCGCATTCACAAGTGCCCGCCACTTGTCCCTATCCTAAGCCAGCTCGATCCAGTACATACCCCCACATCCTATTTCCTGAAGATCCATCTCAATATTATCCTCCCACACACGCCTGGGTCTCCTAAGTGGTCTATTTCTCTCAGGTTTCCCCACCTGTATACGCCTCTCCTCTCCCCCATGATTAACAAGTTGTGAATTGTAAAGGGTGAAAACAAACAGCGGTTATGGCCCAATTCGAGGGTCTATTCCTGGTGCTTGTCTGAAGGGGCTGAAACTCGATTGGGGAGTTACGTATTTTTGGACAACCCTGATGTAGGTTGTCCGGATGCTGCGTTATGAATGAGATGTCGCCAGGTTTGAGACGCAGACTCGCGCCTTACAGCTGACGTCACGTTCAACACAGGAAACACGCTGACAGGCTGTCAGTACGTGTATCTAAGGTTAGCTCAGTTGCACAGTGCACACAGTATTGTGCTGTATTTCTGTTTCTGTGTCTCTTTCCTAGTCTCTTTTTGCTTTTACTTTGTTTCTTCCACTGTTTTTCCCCTGTTCAATTTCTTTCGCCTTTTTTTTTAATTCTGTTACAATTTTCCGTTGTTTTCCCCGCTGTTTCTGTATTCCCTACTACTCTGATTTTGTTCTCGGCTTTCATTAGTTTTATCGTTTCCCTTCATCATTTTTCATTCTTGTTCCTCTGTCTCTTTTTTTCCTTCTTGTTGTCCTTCCCTTTTACCTCGTTTATCTTACGTGTCTTAATTTGTCTTTTTCTGTTTCGCCTTCTCTTTATTCCATTTTTGCCTTATTCGGTTCAGTTCATTCTTTTATGTCATTTTCTGCCTTCTATCCCATCTCAACCTCAGTCTGGTTCCTCTCTTTCTCCGCTTTTGATCTTCCACTGCCCCCTTTTCTTTACCTCTGCCTTTTTTTTTTCTCTCATTATTTGTGATCGAGAGAGGGGTATACGTTGAAACAGAATATGTCGGACGAAAAGGGGTAGTCCAACAACGAAACGTGCATTACGTCCAGCCAGTTCTGCATATCAGTTAATATGGTTCGTGCTTTTTAGTTTTTGTGGGGAACCACTTACATGAGTACAGAATTTGTACGCCTTTAATTTGTAGAGCAGAACCCCAAAGTTTCGCATCTTAGCCATATTTTGTTATTGCTTCACAAGTAATTTTTATATATAATGTGTGCGTATATTCACGATCTATTTCCACTCGAAATTTTGCGTGGTTTATTAATTTATCACCGTGAAAACAAAAGCTAAAAAAATATTTTGACTCCAACGCTGCCCTATTATTTCCCTTTACATTCGTACATTTTTAAAGGTGCTTACGTTACGTTATATCAGGGCCTAAGTAGACGTGGTCAGTGGCGTTAGTGTTGCTCCAGCCGCCTAAATATACACACCCATGTCGTCATCGCCGCCATCAGGGCATTAGAGTCTTCTGCAGCACTACGTTGATACCAAATTTCGTGAGAAAATGGTCAAACGACTGGAAATTTTAAATGGACACTGACACATACACACATTGGTGATATGAGAAACTAACTTTTTGCTATTTAGGAGGAAAATACACTACATATTGCGTTCTCACTTCACAGCAAACACACAGCATGTAAATTACAAATAAAACCGGTAAATACTAATCTCAGTATTCACTTTTTATCACACCAACATATGCACTTGCGAATCGATCAATATTAATGTGTTGGCATTAATATTGATCGATTCACAAGTGCATAGGTTGGTGAAATAAAAAATGAATTTGAGTCAAATGCACGGTGCAACAATGAAAGTGACTAATCTCAATAATTAACCAAATTAATGCACAAAATTTTTGTTTTACAATAAGGTTATTTCATGCCTCTACATGTTTCGAGCAAATGAAATAAAACTTATTGTAAAACAAAAATTTTGTGCATCAATTTGGTTAATTACTGAGATAAATATACTGATATGCAGCACGGTCAGCAAAACGTCAAAATTTGTGACGGTAAATACTGTTTAGATAAATAATCCTTGCTTATTCTGAGAATCATATAATACACTTAAGTACTTTATGTGAGCGAAATGCAGAATTTTGTTACTACTAAAAGGGGTTGTTGTGTGTTTAGTAATCACTGGGTTTAGAGGAGTAAATCTTCTTTCTCCAGCGACAGCAGATCGACGGTGTTCTCTGGCGGAATACGTCACAAATTATTTTAACTGTCAGCTGCCAGTGTGTTCTAGGGACACAGCTTGTGCACAAAGCGTCTCATGCTCCTTTGCAGAACATTTGTTGCTCCACATCCACACATGCACTGTAAGAGTCCGTCTGTTCTGTTGAAATGACATCCTTTCAAACTGTGGCACCCGTTTACGCTAGATGTGAAGTTCAGGGTCCATGTAGCAGGTGCGAATTGCCAGATGCACGTTAGAAGCGTTACAAGAAGTGCGCTTTTCTTTTTGTTTCTCTTCCTTTGCACTAGGAGAATGTAGGTCGTCCTGTCCGTTACGTTTAGAGCAAATTTTGACGGTGTCATTGCCTATTATGGCTTTCTTCTTATGCTTTCCTCTTTAACTGCCTAAAATCAGTAGATCTTTTATTGACCATACGGTTTGAAGACTCCTAAAGGCTTTTTGTTGCTTCTGCGCTTCTCGTTTGGAGGAAAAAAATTAGTTTACTTTTCTTTGCTAATTTTAATGGATATTTCCATACAGTTTTGTATAATGCAAACTGAAATACAGCGAAAATATTATATTTTTTTGTTACTAGTACGGTTGTGGTGGTTATCTTATGTTTTTTATTTCGTTGGGTGTAAAGTTGGTCTTGTTTCGTGCGTGCTTTCGCGTTTATATCAGATACTCTATGAGAAGAAAATTTCTATACTGATTGTAATTGCTGATCCAGGGATATTTGTAAGAATAATACGATCTTATTTATGTACAATTAAGAGTATAGTGGGTATAGCTACCTAATAAGAGAAGAAAAAGGTATTAAATATTCAACACTTATATTAATATAATCGCCAACATACTGCGTATTACTTATTCAAGATAATCAATTTTATTATTTTATACTAAAATAAATGAAATTATATATAAGATGAAACCTGCCAATAAATAGACTTATTGGTAATTTTTCATCTTACATGTATAAAATTTTATTTTTAGGTACCGGTGTAGCTCAGATTAGGCTTCCTGCCGAGTAATCTTAGTTGGATTCCAGGCAAGGACAAAGGTGTTTCTCTCCATTACAACATAGATAGTGGGCTGGGATAGCTCAGTGGGCATAGCGACTGGCTACGGGCTGGACGGTCCGGAGATCGAATCCCGGTGGGGGCGAGATTTTCCGCACCTGTCCTGACCGGCCCTGGCGCCCAACCAGCCTCCTGTACAATGGGTACCGGGTCTTTCCCACAGGTAAAGAGCGACCGGGGCGTGACGCTGACCCCTCACCCCCTTCTAGTGCCGTGGTCAAGAAAGAGTAGAGCTATACCTCTATTCCACCTATGGGCCGTACGGTCTGTACAGAGCCTCAGTGCCTGTACAAGGGTGCACTTTACCTTTTTTACCTTACAACATGGACACCTGACTAGGGGCCAACCCAGCCTCATAGCCGTCGGGTACCTTGGGCTCCTTCCTCGGAGATACGCAAAGCATCGGAGCTTGAAGCTAGCTACTCACCTCCATCTAGTGTTGAGGTTGTCGGTTACTTCTTGTTTCTCGATCGGTAAAAGCCACAGACCATAAATGAAGAATCTAGCGGAGCTGGCGAGCTGGCCTGCTTTGAAAGTCAGGAGTGAAGGGAAGGGCATTCGTTTTGTTCCGTCCGCCAATCTGCTATCGCCATAGCTGCACGAGTGACTCGCTCTTAGACTTCCGTTTGAAAGTGTCACCGGTCAAGAAATAACAAATGGCTTCGGCCATTGGTTTTGCATGTCATGCTTCTTTATTAAGCCCAGACAAAAATTACCTTTTGTTGCCTGTATTACACTTATATCTTGTGTTCTGTGAAGTTGCACAGACTAAAATCTGTTCAAAATATCATACCGCTAGTTAATTTAGTTTTTATGGACTGCATCCCGTTGTGCGAATCAGCGATGTAAGAAAAGAGGGTTCAGTTAGACACGAATTCATTTTACACCGTAATGTGTTAAGATGTTCATACTGAAAGTTTTGGACAATTAATTTGCCATTTCCAGGACTGTTGCAGTAATCATTGTCATAATCGGCAGTCTGTTTATCGGTTTGGTTTTGTAGACTGAAGGCCGTGTCTTTCGCATAAGAATATGTAACGTAGCCCATTAAAATTCTTTTCCTTATTCTGGGTAATTGAATTTAAGATGCAATAACAAACAGAACAAGTATGATTCACGCAAACAGCAATAAAAAATATCAGTCAAACACAACTCAGTTTAAGTAATATGTTTTCTTTTGGGTAATTCCCCGGCGTCTGATTTCTAATAGCCGACGTTTCGGAACCCTCCATCAGTTCCTTCTTCATAGGCAGGTGGATGCCTGCCTGTGAAGAGGGAACTGATAGAGGGTTCCGAAACGTCGGCTATTAGAAATCAGACGCCGGGGAATTACCCAAAAGAAAACATATTACATATAGAACAAGGCGAAAGCTTAAAATCAAGCACAACTCAGTTTAAAAAATGGCATTCTGGATTGTTACATGTTTCGATTCTCAAGGAATCATCATCAGGTAGTTCATACAAAACAATTAAAACATACCAGTTCTTCATGTTTATTTAAACTGAGCTTTTTAAAATATTAACTTCTCCTATTTTGGATGCATGCAGTTAGGTTTCGCCCTTTTTACAGGCCACGAAGGCCCTTTGGGTAAGTACAGGTATAGCTGTACTCCTTTTTAGGACCTCGGCACTAGATGGGGGTGGGGGCCAGCCCCACGGCCCGACCGCTTCTACCCCCGGGAAAGACCCGGTACCATTTTACAGGAGGTTGGGTGGCCCCCATGGCCGGTCTGGACGGGCGGGAAATCTCGTCCGCACCGGGATTCGATCCCGGACCCTCAAGCCCGTAGCTCAGTTGCTATACCGACTGAGCTACCGGACCCATGGGTACATATAACCCTTCGTAAGTGTAGAAGTTAACACAAATTTGTAACGGTAAATAGGTGTGAGGAAAGAACTGCTTTATTCCTTCCTCGTGTCTCTTCTGTGTTTGTTTTAATGTTCTTATTGTATTCCTGACTCAACGGGTTTGCAAACTAAAATGTAGAATTCCTCAGACCCTTTTTCTTTTGCAGTATCTGTGTGACAGAGGGAGAACTGATGTATTCTTTTATATATATATATATATATATATATATATATATATATATATATACACACACATGGGTCCGTGCATCGTGAATCGAATTTAATAATTGTCCAACAAGATGCGATTTATTCAGTTTATTACATTTCTG
>Ga0123352_10011092_pt1 | contig 14186 bp, 9 predicted proteins | sample TergutLab28metaG_FD_89700 | JGI IMG/M metagenome (GOLD analysis project Ga0123352, IMG submission 89700) | Labiotermes labralis P1 segment gut microbial communities from Petit-Saut dam, French Guiana - Lab288 P1 | ecosystem: Host-associated > Arthropoda: Insects > Digestive system > Gut ... | reverse complement strand
TGGTATTGATTAACCGGACCTACTGCCATCAGCTCTCGTTGTTGATTTCCAACTCAACAACGAGAACGGCTAGTAGTAGATCTGGTTAATCAATACCAGAAGCTGTATTTACAGCTGTACCAGCTCCTGATGATGGGTGTCAACACCCGAAACATGTAGAGCTGCCTACAGAAATGTAATAAACTGAATAAGTTGCATCTTGTTGGAAAATTATTAAATTCTTATATACGTTCTTAGATTGTAGCTGTTGAAATCACAATTTTATAATTTATTAACATGTTAAAATATTGTTGTTTTTACAATAAAACAGAATAAAATCTTTTCAGTGTTACAATACTCTCGCGCAATCAGTATGTGCTTGTAGCTGCACATACAATTCCTTTGTCAGTGTCACTGTTTTGCTGGTCTGGCATGTACAGTACAGTACTTTTATGATATAACTGTGCATTTGTTGGTTATAATAAAAAATTAAAAAAATAAAGAGATTTGTCAGAGTTTAATATCTGTTGATGTGAAGTTTTCCTTGTGCCAACCATGAAGGCATGTGAGGGACTGGAGGTTATAGCCCCACTCATTCTTAACCTCAACTCTAGATGGAGGCCTGATTTGCACAAAACCATTCGAATACCTGTGAATGAATGTGTTCCAGGAAACAGGACAACCATACAAGAAGTCTAACTGAACACATAAAACATTTCTTCCACAAGGTAGCCTTTTCAAGGCATGATGCACTTCTCCACATGTTTTAGACCATGTATATTCTGTTCTACATTGCATTGCTGTTGCCACTGAGAGCAGCAGTATGTTCTCAATGCTGTACAGATCATGCCTTGCAATTGGAAAATACAGAGAACAAAGACACACACTGTTGGTTGAAGCTCATATTAAGTTACTGGCCCATTCTTGTGGCGGTTTATTGCCTTCAATTTGTAATCATGAGCAGTGAAACATGACAAGATCAGTAACACCATTACTGGAAGCACTTGCCATAAATTTTCTTCATATAATATATTTTCAAGATACTGCCAATCAAACACTACAGTGGTCAAATATTTCTACAATATAGTTGTGATATGCTGTGCTGTAAATGAGAATTGTATAACTTGCAGTTTATACACTTATAGAAATACTTTAAGTGTTTATTTCATTCACTGTAAAAGAAAGAGGGGAAACAAGTGAAAACTAATGTACTGTTAACCAAGTCATCATGTTTTATCAAGTTTTACAACCAGAGAAATGAAGCACACTCCACTCTATACAGTATAGTTGTATCAAGCAGCATGTGTTCAACCTTCCAGTCATATACAAAGAAAACTGAAAGTGTGAAAAGAAAATACATTTTATTTATATTAAAATTTTTGGGATTTGGTGCTCTGTTGATTTGTATCAGAAGAATACCTTTCCAAATATATATTGTAAAAAAAATGTGTAATGAAGAAAACTAGAAAACACAGACTAACCTACTGTTTTAAAAAGTTTAAAAACAACAACAACAACAACAACTTTTTTCTTGATATGAGTGCATCCCAACAGCCAATACTGTATAACAGGTAAACACTATAAATGTATACAAAATCAAAAATGAAAAATTGTTAAAGTTAGACATTGGGCAGCAGCAGTTAGTAGTAACAGAACTCACGATAACAACAATAAATCTGTAATTCTGAGGAGAAAAATGTTCCTTGCTGATGGTTAGCTGATTAACTGCAAGCACACCTGTGTGGTTTTTTCTAGGAAATTAATAGCAATCACTGTAGTTTGATTCATACCAGAATTACATTTATCTTATTAACGTATCACATGCTTGCACAAACTTTGGAAGTGCCATTTCACTGGTTGACGCTGAATTCATTGCTATTCAATCAGTACATGAGGAGGAAACTGAAAGTTTTGAAAGCTGCAAACTGGTAAATAAATTTGTAGAATCAGATTCATGCATAAAGTAAATTACTGTGTTTTCATGTTAACAGTGTACAATATATTAATAATATTAATAAATTACAAAACACATTATTTCTTAGTCTCGTTGCAGATTCCAATTAAAATATCTTTCGTAGATTCTAAAAGATGGTGGCACCAAGTGGTGTATCAGAACTAATTATAGTTGTCATATATTATTATACAAGAGTCACTGGCAGCAGCTTTCAACTAAAATTATCACCCTCAGGCACTGTGACTTGCAATCAAGAAATTACAGGAGTGTGCATTATTACTTGAAAATGCTAGCAGATAAAAGAAATAATTCATTGAAATATGATAAACTGTACAGAGATGATGAGGCATTGGCATAGGTTCGAAGTTCAATACTGTATGATACATGGCTGGCAACACTGATTACATGTTTTGTCTATATTAACATATAGTATCACTTAATAAATCAGAATGCACATCATAATCCTTCGTCATAACATACACTTCTTGTTACTTTTTGTGTTCACCCTGCATGCCACGAAGTATTGTTACCCACAGAAAAAATGTACAAGAAGAAACAATGCTGAGTACTTTCAAATGTGAAATACATAAAGTGAAATTTAAGAAGTTCTTTCACTAATAAATTCAGTGCAGGAGGTGTCACTCTCAAAACTGACTCACTGACTGGCTGAATTATGGACTCCATGCAGTGAAGTCATTCTTGATAAGCTAACAGTTCTGTAGCTAGTTAAGACAATCCCCACATTTTATGGAACCCAAAGGTTCATCACCACATACACAACAGCCTCCTACCTGTCAGTATCCTGCGCCATAGCAATTCAGTCCACACATCTCCCTACCGATTTCCTGAGGACCATTTTTAATATTATTATTCCATATATGTCTGGGTCTTCCAAGTGGTCTCTTTCCCTTGCATTGGCACACCAAAACCCTGTTTGAACCTCTCTCTGCCCCACACATGCTACATGTCCCACCCATCTCATTATTCTTGATTTGATAAGCTGGATATAATGTGGTGAGGAGTACAGATCATGAACCTTGTCACTGTGCACATTCCTCCAATCCTTTGTTTCCTCATCCCTCTTAGGCCCAAAGATATTCCTCAGCACCCTATTCTCAAAAAACCTCCCTCAATGTGTCAGACCATACTTCACATGCACATAAAACAACAGGCAAAAGTTACAGTTGTGTTTATTTTAATCTGTACATTTTTTGGATAGTAAACTGGAAGACAAAAAGATCTGGACCGAATAATAGCAAGCACTCCCTCAGTTAACTCTGCTCTTATTTTCTTCATAAATGCAGTTTTTGTCGGGGTTGCTCCAAAATATTTTAACTTTGCCACATAGTCAAATATTACCTAAAAACCACATACAGGCTCAGAAATGACGAACTGTCTTAACAAATACGAAGCAGCATCTATCACATGAAGGCATCTACTTTGTACTTCTGAAAAAGAAAAGTAGGCTGGCCCCACTTATTATAAGTGCCTTCAGATGTAAATCTGGCATCAGACAGGAAAATGGTTTTCCATCATGGTTATATGGAAATAAATACAGTAATGTACTTCTGGGTATCACAAAAGATGGTGGGGAATTTCGTGGCTGTTGGCTTCACAGCAGCAGTGCGCACACCACTGTCCATCATGCCCAACAACAGAACAAGTATGGATATCTGTATACATCACATTTTCTCAAAAGAGTTTCAAAAACAAGTAATTTACTACAAGTTTAATTTTCTGTTTTGAAACAGGTTCTGTAGACAAAGATTAGAAATATAATCACTTGATGGGTGAAGTGACAGTGGTAGAACATGATGACATAAGTCAAAACACATCAATGGGACTTCTCATAATTATCTTTGTAATGTTAGATTGCTAAGGCCTTTCATATGAATCTCAAGATGGGTTTAGTTATCATAGGGCTCTGATTCCCCTCTCTCATTAACAGAACACCAGTCATGCAAGGTGGACTCTCTCCATTCTTTCCAGATGTATTTAATTTTGTTCATAACCTTGCATCTATATTTCCACCTTTTATAAATGGAATTATAATGGTGGTAATTTTAATTACAGTGTCTACCACCACTGCTCAGGAACACAAAGAATGCTGTCTTGTAGACTGGAAGAAATCTTTCTTTGTTTCTGAGTAACCTGCTGCCTGTGGAAGACAGACAAAAATTGTACTAGCCAGAAAAAAACCCACCTCTATACCACTTCATTTGACACAAAATCCCAAATGAACCTTGAAAGCGTAATATTTTGCAAAAACCTGCAATAAGATACCTTTGGCATGTGAGGTTATTAAACTGACAAGTGTAAGTTTTGTTTGCCTCCATGAATTTATCCCTCTTTCCAATGTTTTGTATTCTCCCTGTCCTCAACCACACAAACTCCTCATCATTCAATTTACTTAAAGTAATACCACTGTTGAAATTACTGGAGGAAATTTGAACATGGGAAGGGATCATAATAACATCACTGCAGGACACTAGGAGAGCAGGACTGGAGAGTAAAATGGTAGGAATGAATCACATTCAACCTTGAAGTACATTTCTCATGGGAATTTGAATTCGTTAATCTGCCATTTATGAAGTCTGGGAAGAATAGTTCTTCCTAGTTCAACAGTCATGATAAAACTGAATTCCGACTACTATTATTATTTTTTTTCTTTGTGGCAGTATCAATGGCTAAAAACCCAGGCAATTTCGCTCTTCAAAAAATCTGCCCGGACATATATTTTACGTCCCAAAAAGAGGACATGTCCAGGAACAAGGCGACATACAGTATGGTAACCTGTGGTTGGTGCAGAAAAGTGGTGGAAGGAACAAACTAATCTGTGTTAAATAAACTGGAGGGCAACGCACTGAATTTGTACATAGTACATTATTAACTTCATTCTTCGTTTCTTAATAGTCTTCCTCTTTGTCAGTTATACAGTATCCAACATGAAGAGGTGACTGAATTGTGAAAGTGGGAAAGGTGGTTATGGCACTAAGATAATATCCAAACACATGCTTGGTTAGACTCAGGAAACTCAGTCCCCAGTCTGATAATCGAACCAGGAACCAGCCAAATATGAAGCTGTATTCCCCATCATGACATCTCCACGTTTGATTAGAATATTTGTGTTAGATATACAGTAACTGTAATTATCTGAACTAATGTACAGATGAGTTAACTAAATTGTAATTGTTTAGACACACTGAACATAATGATAGATTAAGGACCGTCTTTGATAAAAACATTGCAGATTTTCGCCCCTTTAAGCCATTTTCCTGAGGTTATACAACGTACAACTTAACTAACTATATCAATACCTGGACTTTACCACCTACTGGAAACCATTTTGAAGATGTTGCCATAGCAATACGATGTTTGTCACTCTAACTAAAGGGGCGCTGTTGTAGGTCAGTTTCGAATATGTGTATCTGTCCCGTATTAAACATTTGAATTTTTGTGTTTTACAATATAAAAGTTGTTAGTGGTGCTGTCCACCCATGTAATTAATGTATCGCGCATTTAAGTGAGTGAGAAACGTGAAGTGTAAGTCTGTTTTTACGTAGTGATGTTTAGCTACATGTACAGTAATTCGGTTGGAAGGCTTTAGCTGGTTAGACAACGGCCTAATTGCAATACAGAATTGCATGTTCTAACCTGTTCGAATTCGTTGCAACCTTTCTTACACATTAAACGTTAGAATATGATACATAATCTATATTTTTTAAATTGTTGTCTGGGACCCATATTAAATTGTTTATAATAAGTGAATAACATAGATTTTTGGAAAATAATGCGGTCGTATGCCAGAAGCAAGTTGCCGTAGTAGTGTAAAAGTCCTGTTGAAGGTAAGTGGTCTGGAATGTTACGCCGTGTCGACTTAGTACTTTGCCAGTTTACCCGGCGTAACATTCGAGCAGACTTGATCTTCAACATCGCCTCTTCTAGAACAAAAAAAAAAAAAACTGTTATGCATATCCCTCAGTATGGCAATTATGAGAGTCAGATGCCTTCATGGGGCCTTGCGCAAGGGTATGTCGGAACACCAGTAATTCTGTAACCGTGCATGTTTTATCGCGCATTTACGCCACGACATCATCTGTCATATTATTGCAGAATTGGGGCTGTGTGTATTTTACTGATTTATTCCAAAACATAACCAGAATCGGGAAAAATGTAGGAGTTGGAGGCCATCCTTACTGTCCTCACCCTTCTTTCTCATTCCTTCCAGGTATCTCAATCCACAGCATTTTCCACATTCATATACCTGCTTCAAGCTTTAGTGTTACCAACTTGCTCAGCGTATTTCAGCCGTATGAACTGCGTTTTTGTAACCAGATCTAATATAATGTAATCCCCTGAGAATGATGGGTGTTAAAACATCTCACATGATCTAACTTTGATGTACCATGAAAATAAACAGTGATTGTGTTCCCACATTTTGTAAGCTTTCATATAATATCCAGTTTGACACTATAAATCGATGCACTGGAAACACAGTTGTTAATTAACAACACCAAATTCATGTACCATTTGCCACTTAAGTGGGGAACTCAGGTGATTGAAACATTCTAATTTGGCTCCAGTTTTCCAGTACGGCAGTAGACTGTCTTGACTTCCTGGCCAAAATGTTAGATGTTAACACTTTACTGTACCATCATACTAACAGTTTACTTTGCGTGTTCTTCAGTGAATTGTCATGAATAACATAAGTACACTTTCTTTTAAGAGATATATGAAGTAACAGTGAAGAATATGGCAAGTAAAAGCATATATTACAGAGGCAATGGAGATGTTTGGCACCTAACTATTTTCCCAGGAAGCTTGAGGAGGGGCCACATTCATATTGCAAAACCAGAGTGATTTGGAGGTTTATAGTCAACCGGGTCCTTTTGTAAACTACATAATTAGGGAGTTCTTTGCACAGTGAACCATGGCTCCTGGTGTAAATGGGCGACAGACTGGAACAGTGCCGAAGACTAAGCCTCACAATGATTCATCACGTGATGTTGTGTGGCAGTCAAGGAGAGAGCAGAGTTATAATAATATTCCTAACAACCTTGTGAGTATTCTTGTCTTAATATTTCAGCACTTCCAATTTAGAACTGACTAAAATTAAGGGGTGAATATGTGATTGCTGGTAAATTAGGAAAAGGCTAGATGATGTGGTGAAGTTATTCTATTCATATACACAAACTGTTACGGAAAGTGAGATTAGAAAACACCCAGACATGTTGGGAAGTATCGTCCATACTTTTGCCAAAATATTCTGTGGCATTAGCTGTTATAACATTGTTCCACTACTGCAATAGAGATTTTGGATGTGATTTCAGTTGTCATTTCCAGTCATTTTAATCATGTGAGTGAGCTTTAATTCCCTAAGTGGGTATTAGATAATATAATGCTCATGAAACAGCAATTTATCACAACCCAGTAATACACAGTTGTACAAGAGACAGAAAAGACTTGAGAGAGCCTGAATAGACCAGCACAAAAGCATATTACTTTTTTACAAAAATATGAGGAGAAACAGCTTTTTTTTGTGGTCACATTATTTTGACAGAAGGTATGTTGTAACCCAACTGTGTAGTAATGTGGGAATCTCAGTTTGATGAATTGTGTGGGTTGCAACAAATTGTTGTTTCATGAGTGATATAATGTTATACTGGCAAGGAAAGCAGCCTTGTAGTGGCCGAGGAACAAGCACTTTTACTGTTACTGGATACAGTTCCTTCAGTTCTGTGAAATGGGATGTGGATTACTTGGTAATTATTTATCAATGAATAAAATGTGGTCAAGAAGTTTTAATATCATACATACCATGCAACATATTCTACAACATCCTTTTAATTACCATATACAGTGTAGTGCATGACATTTGATAAATATAAGGATAATGGTCAAAATGGTTTACATTGGTATGGATTCAGTGAGGCAGAAGAGACTGACCTTGGAATATAGTGGTCAGTATTTTTAGTTAACACAGTACATGATAGGAATAAGCATTGGAGGAGTGCTAAAAATAAATCTTTTGAGTCCAGCCTAAAATAACTTCAGGAGGACGCCTAAATAGCCATGCTGTGTCACTTCTGGTTGTACTGTAATGCAACTACTTGGTGTGGGAGTGACTGCTTGTATGTGTCTGTGCTTATATCATCACAAAAATGGCATCTGGTAAGGGTAAACAGTCTAATGCTTGCAACATGACCTACCAATATGTCTTTGGTTTTCCGGGGTTTGAGTAATTGATGAACATTTGAATGGTGTTATCGGGCAGTATGATATCAGAATTTCTGTCTTCATTTGTGTGTAACGTAATTGTTGCTGCTTAAGTATTCATATGTATTTCTATTCAAAATGTGGAGTCAGTATCTTTTTACCATTACTTTTCCCCAGTACTTAAAAAGTTCAGTGGAATTAACCATTTGGGAAATGCATGCATGATATACTGGTATGTGATATCTATTTTCCACTAAACAAACATAACTGCTTGTGGCATCATGCCAGCTTCCATGCTTTTGAGATGTATGGCTTTAAGTCATTATTTTAATGAAGCTACAGTTCACAGTCTTTGAGCTTAAAACTAAAGTACAGTTGTGATTGCCTTTGTCAGTAACATAATTTTAAAATTGTAAAGCCCTGAAGTTCAGAATTACCATTGAATATACAATAAATCATACTGTGAGGAGGGAAGGGGCTGAGGATTATATCTGTTGAGTTAAAAATTTATATTTTGCTGAATATGTTTTTTGAGTGGAAATTAGATGTAATTTTATCAGCTATGTGTTAAAGTCTTAACCCTAATGCATTTGATTTTTTAAAATTAGAAATTGTACTCTGGGTGTGGTTGTGAGTGTGGATGGCTTGGCTGCCTTTGCTTGTTCTCACCTGCACTGTCATGGTTTCCCCACAGTACATGGTTCCTGAATGTTCTGCTGGTATTTTAGTGATGAAATTATTTTATAACTGCTTGAATTCATGAACTTCAGTAACAAATTTAAAGTGAAGGAAAAAGAAAAAGTCCATAAACCTAATGCGTGGACCCATTTTATGACCCATATTGTAGGTTTTCTGCAATGTTTATGTAAATGCACATGAAGAACTGTGTGGCTCCATTTGTGTGTAGTGTCTGTGGTCGATTAGTTGGGGGAATTCTTATAATATGTAAAACCAACTAGGTGTACTAATTTCTCAAATTTATTTTTGGAATAAAACTGTACATGTTTCAGACAGTTCCTCTGTCCATCATCAGGAGTTTTTTCACTCTACACACAGCAATGGAATATGTCATACAGGGTTGCTGACATATACCACTGCTGTGTGTACAGTGAAAAAACTTATGATGGACAGAGGAACTGTCCGAAAAATGTAGAGTTTTATTCCAAAAATAAATTTGAGAAATTAGTGCATCTAGTTGGTTTTACGTATTATAAGAATTTATTATGATACACTGTTATCTGAATGTCAAATTAGTTGGGGGAAATAATAACAGTGTATTAAACCTCCATGGGAATCCTTATAAAAACAGTAACAAAAAATATGGTAAGGAAGTACTATGAAGACTGATCGTAAGGATGCTTTCTGTGAGGATGTGAAAAGGGTGGAATTGTTTTACAGTGGTGTAAGACAACGCTTAGTACTAGTATTGTCAAACTTTGCATGTTGTTACTTCAGGTTTTTTTGTTTGTTTGTTATATAATGTTATGTGTAGACTGTACAAGACTGGTAGGAAGTGATTAGGCTGACCACCAGATGAAACAGTCATTTTGTCACACCAATAAAATGATGTTTTTCATATTGTCAGTCAGTTCAAAACTGTGACGAGGGTACAGAAGAGACAGATACAGACTTGTTGATTCCATAAGACTAACAAGCTGGGTGGGTGGTGGACTGCCTACATGGAGTAGAGTCCTTCTTGATAAATGAACATTTGCTTAGGTAGTCACGAAATCCACTGCATTTTAATGAACCTGAAGGCTCTGTATCATGTGGGAAAGAATCTGCCACCAGTCTTACCCTGAGCCACATTAATTTATTCCATAACCTGCTACCTTATGTCTTTAGAATGGGTTTAATGTTATTTTCCATCTATGCCTAATTCTTACATGTGATCTTTTCCCTTTATTGCTCCTGGCCAAAATGATATATACATTTTACTTTTCTACCATATGGCATGCATGCCTTGCCTGTCTCATGTGGCTTGATGTGATCGTCTTAAATAATATTTGGCAAGGAGCACAAATTATGAAGTTGTGTGTCTAAAAATACAACTAAATGTGAAACATTGACAGTTACACTGTGAGATTGGTCACAGCTATTTAAACATGTCAGGTTCTAGTTCTAGGGTGACAGAATTATTGGACTTTTGAAATATATGTGTATGTATGTTTGTATGTATGTTTGTACTTTTCTTTTCACATTGCCTGCATACTATTTACTTAAATAGGAGTCAGATGTAAACTGTTCCACATTACCCGGAAACCCAATGCCATGTTTGTTGGCCCATGTTTTACTGTATGTTACTGCCTTTGTGTGAACTGTTTATTTCCTTGTAGGTTACCTTGGACTGGCAGCCTACACCAGATATGGGACACAATCGAACACGAAAGACAAGTAATACTCAGTCAGCATCACTTGACTGCTGTGATCTTGGTAATATTTCCTGACACTAATTACACACAGATGTTACATAATATTGTGTTCATGTGTACATCATGCTGCCAAGCCTGTTATGTGTAAGAATTGCTAGGCCTTCTCTAACTGCTTAACACAGTAAATTTTCTGTTCCCAAAGTAAGAAGTAGCAAGTTTTTGTACTTTTCATAGTGTGTGGTCTTCTTCGATGTGAGCTGAGCATGTCATCCAGTCACCAGTGTGTTAAAGTACTTGAGTTTCTCATGAAGTTTGGCATGTCATTTTAGGAAATGGTACAAACTTTTAAATGCCACGTCCCCCCCCCAATTTGCCTGATTTTTTGGTACTACCCTGACTTTTGGGGTTAATCCTCATTTTGGGGATAATTTCTGCATATTGAGCAGCTGAAAATATTTTGTGTGAAAGAAGGGTGAATGGACGGAGGCTAATGGAATTAATTGGGAAAGTAAATGGATGTCCTCAGGTAAGGGCTACACTGATGCTGCTGTGTAATTACCAGATCCCACATGCCTGGTTTTGAATGTTTTTTTGCAGTGATGGTGTACCAAATCACCAGAGCCTTGCCATAGTGTGTGGATTCTGTCAGTGCTAGATCATTTTGCTGAATAACTGGTTAATATCCTGCATTGAAAAATGCAGCCCTGTAATGTACACTCCCTGCTTTAATGCTTGATTTGGTGGGTTAGCATTGTGTGTTTAGTTTTTAGTAATATATTATTTTTGGATTCCCAGGACCAGAAGGAGGTGTCGTACATGACAACAGCAGATTTGCATCACCTCACTACTCTCATGGAGAAGAGCAGGTAACATGTGGTTCAAAATTTTTTATTTTATTATACAACAGACCAATGTCTGTTTTTAAAACAGTAGAATATATGTTATCCCAGACCAGTGACCTTGAGAAGACACAAATAATCAGAGACGCGGATAATCCAATGTGTATTGTATAGTGCATTCACAAAACTTCATCATTTACTTTACATTTTCTTTTTTCCACATTTCAGTTTTGATTCTGAAAATGAGTTTGCCACCACAACTTGGTTTGTGGACTGTTTAGACTTTTGTCAGGGCAGTACCAATTTTCATGGTGGCTGTAATGACACTGTACTCATACCCTGTCTGGGCGATATACTGTATATGAGGAAAGTGTTGAAACTGGCCTGGGATACATCATAAAATGTTGCACTGCATGTGTGTGTGTGTGTGATGCCACTTGGAGCACAGTCAGACAGCATCTGTTGGCCCTTATGGCATTCTCTAAGTACCCTTGTGGTCTGTTGCTGGTACATTACATCGGGCATCATGTGTACTACCATGGATAATGGTCAGTGGTGGATACAAAGCTCTCCATTGTCAGGGTCATGAAATTATACAGCAGAGTCTCGATCTTTGCAGTTAATTGGAACTGATAAAAGTTGCAAACACCAGACTCCATATTCAATATAAGATACCTGTTTGGTTCCAAGAACTTGTAAAGTGCCATAACCTCAGAAAACATAAAGAGTGTATAATAATAATAATAATAATAATAATAATAATACAAAAATAACAATAATAAGCAAAAGTCATACCAGTAATAACAGAGGCAACTGGAACCATCTCAGAATCATTTAGCCCATTCCTGAGCCAACATACCAGGACAGCACAAAATCCAGGAACTGCAAACAACAGCCATATTAGACACTGCACACATACTACAGAAAGTACTAACATAAACACACAAAACATATTTCACATGCAAAATAACATTACATCTAGCACAAATTATAAATACAGAACAGCTGCAACACTATACCCAAGAAATATGGTTTGTTTCAGGTATATAATTGTAAATACCCTGCATAAAGGCGATAAAATATAATAATAATAATAATAATAATAATATAGTAATAAATGTGATCAAGAAAGAAGTCAAGAAGATTCTAAAATATACAGCACTTGCAACAGAAATACAGTGTATGTGGAAATTACAACAACCAGAAGTGATACCAGTAATAACAGGGGCAACTGGAACCATCTGTGAACCACTCAGAAAATACCTGAGCAACATACCAGGAAAATGTGACTTCAAGGAACTACAGAAAACAGACACATTGCACACACACACACACACACACACTCTTTGGAAAGTGGTAATGTAAAAGCACAAAACATTCAACATGGGATGTGACATACCATGTACCATAAACTGTAACTATAGAACAGCATCAATAGTATATACCCTAGAAATGTGGTTTGTTTCAGGTATACTACTACTACTACTACTACTAATATTAATAACCACCACCACTACCACTACCACCACCATCATAATCATCGCCTGCTTTGCCAGATATTTCTTAACGAGAATTTTGTTTTTGTTAGTCTGTCTTCCACGTGACTCATATAGCTGTACTGAGGTAACAGAAAGAAGTCTGGTGGTCAACCCCTTCCACATCTCTCTTGGGTTGTTATGCTTCCCTCTAGTATACATCCCTGTACTCCCCTTCAGTCATATAGCCATTTTGTTTACACAAATCATGTTAATGATAACTCTTGATAGCACAGGCTGTTTGTGGTAGTTGATGTAATGATGTAATCCAGTGGGAACTGCAGCATTATTGTAATGATATAATAATACACAGAATTTGTGCATTAATTGTTGGTAGAATGAGAGTGTCATGTTTGTGTTTTTCTGCAGCAAATGTCATGGAGTGTAATGAATCGTTGTACCCCAGATGTTAATGGACATAGTGAGGGTTCAGCCTCTACATCAAGTAGCTCAAGGCGAAGCAGAACACCTCGTAATGTGTTGCCAGATAGGGAGAGCAAGAGCACCAATATCACCAAGATGGTAGGACTAACTAACAATGTTAATTTAAGGTACAGATGAAACCTGAGGTTCCTACGGCTGTGAATATTTAGAATACAGTCTTCTGAGTCATGATCCCTTGTAGTCAGGCATGTAGGTACCAACGTTTCAAAGGAAGCTGCTGCTTCTGTCTTGAGGATGGAAGATTTCTTCTTGAAAGTGAAGGCAGCAGACCTCTCTGAAATGTGTTTACACATCTGCCAAACTTCACAGTGTTATGTCCAAGAAGGCTGTGCTCATATGTTATACAGACAATTTTTTGTCTGTTGGTGTTACATTTTTAAGTGTGATAGTGACGTAATTAAATAACCCAGGGAGGAATTTTTGGTACTAAGTGAGATGGAATAATGGGAGGAGGGAGAATGTTAGTTATAGGGGGCGTCATGTTTTATACACTTTGTTTAACCTTTAAAATTTAAATGTTCTCCTGTGCAAATAAACATAGGAAAACACTCATAAGAATACATTTTGTATAGTTAGGCAACAAGAAAATATATTACAATTTTTAAGACATGCTGCATAATCTCTGTTTTATTTTTCACAAAATGCCATTTATTTCATAATTTTGTTTTATTTCTAGTAATACTGGGGACCGCAGTAGCACAGTAGTTAAGGTGCTGTGTTACAAATCGGAAGGTCGCTGGTTTGATCCCAGCTGGTGTCATTGGATTTTTCATTGACATAAAATCCTTCCGATCGCACTATGGCCCTGGGGTCGACTCAGCCTCTAACAGAAATGAGTACCAGGAGT
>Ga0123352_10011090_pt1 | contig 14186 bp, 10 predicted proteins | sample TergutLab28metaG_FD_89700 | JGI IMG/M metagenome (GOLD analysis project Ga0123352, IMG submission 89700) | Labiotermes labralis P1 segment gut microbial communities from Petit-Saut dam, French Guiana - Lab288 P1 | ecosystem: Host-associated > Arthropoda: Insects > Digestive system > Gut ... | reverse complement strand
TGACAGGCTGGTAACTGCCTCAGCCATGGAAGGGGCCAAATCTCATACTTAAAAAAAATATATATATTTTTTTTAAGTATGAGATTTGGCCCCTTCCATGGCTGAGGCAGTTACCAGCCTGTCAGTATGGAACCCAGGCACTCTGTGTGGGATTTGTGGGGGACAAAGTGACAACTGGAATAGGTTTTCCTTTGAGTACTTTGGATTTGTTCTGTCAGTATCATTCCACCAGTGCAAGATACTCTCTTATTCATTTATCAGAACAGTATACAGCAAACCCTTGCTATTGGCAGGGATTACATTCCTAAAAAAATCCCACAAACAATGAAATTTCCATGTGGAAATTTAATACCTTGTGGGAAGAATGGTTTTAGGGGAACCAGAGCCAAATGAAACATGATAATATGTAAATGTATGATAAAGTGAAAACCTTTGTGGTATTATTTTTTGGCGTGATGGTGTTCCTTGCCAGAAGTTGTCAAGGTGATCAAGTGATGCAGACTGAATGGCAGAATTCGAGACAGGAGACTTAATGAAGATAGGGGTGATATTTAGTTGCTTTGCCTTCTTCTCCATATCCTTGTACACCTTCTTGAATGTTGCAATGGCAGCCTCCATTGTGTGCTTAAATATTAGGCATCTATCCATAAAATTGTTGACCTCAAAGAAATTATCGACTAAGTCACATACCATCTGCAGGCCTTTTTTCAGAGCAGTGACCGTCAGCTGAGGCCTCTCCACAACAGTGTTAGATTTCCTTCATCATATGGTTCTCCCAGCACTGTCAGCTGGTCAAAATCCTCCCCATATTTGCATAACGATAAGACCCTCCTGGTATCAGCCTTCTGGATATCTGGGAGCCCTTCTTTTGTGGGATAACACGAGGATGTTCTTTACTATGCCGTGCTTTGCCGGCTCTTGTAATTGTTCCTGATGAAATGGATTTTTGATCTGTGCATACCATACTATTATCCAAGCCCTGTAACTCTAATTCCCATGTCACTTACAAAACATCTCAGCATTGTCTGACAGAGACATCACTTACCATTTCTTTTTAACTTTATACTCTTCATGAGCACATGTATCATGCTCTCCAGACATAATTCAAACACATATGTAACAGTCAGTTCTAAAAATTGTGAGAAGTACAAAGTAGGTTTCATATTGCTTGATATATAGGTAGCTACTGATTGAGACAGCCAGACAGAAGTGGCATCTTGTGCATTTCTCAGCATGACCATGCATGGGCTTTCATGAATAGACAAAGTGCAATGTGTGAAGCCATGAACTGGGAGGCTCTGCTGTATAGTGTTGGCAGTTGGCAGAGTCATACTGTAGTCTTCTGCATCATGACTCAGTGTAGTCCAGTACTAGAGATTCATACTGCCTCCATCTTTAAGGTTGAAATGATAACCTTGTAGATGGAAGCACTAAGTTCCTGTGAAACATTGTTGCTCACTTACCGGACAGCAGCATGGTGTTACTGAGCATTTTTGTGTAGTAATAACTCTAAAGACTTGTATTTTGTAGTTGCCCAGTTTGAAATCTGCCTGGACACCATTTGTCTTGGGTGACATGTTTTGCATTTTCCCAGTCACACTAGGCAGGTGCCATTTCTGCCTCGATTAGCCCATGACCATGTCTTTCCTATTCCTTTCCAATTGATCCTGCATCTGTCCTATCAATACTGTGTAGTCTGAGATACTGATGGCATTGTTAAATAAACATGATGTCAAAACTAACATCATAAGATGTATTTTCTGTCTTGTGTATTAGTACTTCATGTGTCTTGAACAGACATGAATTATGTAACTACTTGCAATAGTTAATTGCATTTAGTTAACTTTGTATTGTCTTTGTGTTGAGTCTTGTAATTATAAATAAAAGAAAAATTCTGTATCAAGTAATGCCTTAAATTTTTCTCTTACATGATTAGGAGGCTGAAGTACAGGATGATACCAGATCAGCACTGCAGTTTTTAAATCAAGTTGTTACATGGTTGTTAAGTGGAATCTGCAGAACTTTCTTTGTGTGAATAATCACTGTAGTGACAGTGAGCATTGTTTGAATGAGAAATGTGAACTTTGTGTCCACCATGGTGGTTGCCAGGTTGAACAATTTTTTTTTTTTTCTGTATACAGCGATTTGGACATAGGCTTAAGTTGTAGTGTATTCTTGTGACTTTCTGTACATGCTTACTATAATATCCCATGAACACAACTTTTCCATTATGTTTTTATTTTATAGATTCCTAACACAATGTATACAAATTCAAAAGTGTATTGTCCACTTTTGTCAAGTGTATAAACAAACCAACAAATGCACTTTAATTTTATAAGTATTTTTATTTATAACATGTTCACCAACATGTTTCAGCCAGTAATCCGGCCAGCTTTGGGTGTTGATACAAGAATACAGTTATAGTTAAATGTGTCACCATCACTCCATAATATTAAAAATATGTATAATTTGGGTTAAAATTCTACTTTTGAATAATAATGTAATTTAATAATGTCACGCATGGAATATGGAACACATTAAAATCCATTGTCCACATTAGCATTAATTTTTTTTTTCCCCCGAAGAAGAAATTTTGTGGGTCTAAGAATAGTAGACTTTTTTTTTTGCCTTACAGAGTGAAATTCCATTTTAGTGAAAAAAGAACTTCAGAAGAAACATCTGAGGCTCATTGTACAAATTAAAGAGTTTCAGGGTGTTATTTGTATTAATAATGCCAGGTTGCACAAATTTGCCAAAAAAATCTTGGCACCACCTCAAAATTGTAGGTGCGAGAATGGTGACATGATGAAGGTTCATACTGAGTTCACATAGTAAGGCAAAATTTTAAGTTTTTGTAGAGGTATTGTTGAGTTAGATCTTCTGAGATGCTATGTGATATCAACTGATAAGAGTTAACTAAGTTGTGAAGTACCAGAATGCCTTCATTTTCATGCTCAAGCAGTTTGTATTACATTTCTTCACTTGTTGTTATAGGTTATGGAGAAACTGTGGAATCTTTTCATGGTGATCGATCAAAGTTTATTCTTTCTATAATGCAGTCTGAACTTTTAAGTGGGAGCCATCCTGTTCTTATTTCACCATCGATGAGTGGTGAATATTCTGTGAAATTTGTGGGTGAACACTCAGATTTGTTGTCAGGTTATGTACCTGTCGCACCAGTGGCAACAAGTTCAGTATCGCAAGCAATACTTAAGGATATAAAGGTGAGTATCTGTTTATTGGGCCACGTTTCAAGTCTGCATGATATATTGTAAGTCTTGTAGCACTGATTGAGATATGACATGACTTAGAATTTTATGTGTATTGAAATGGATGTGGATATTGTCATGGCTTAGTTTAAGTTTTCAAGTATTAATTGTCTCCATATTTGCATGGAAATGTATGTTGCTCATTGTGACAACTAGGCTATGTGCTGGACAACCAGAGAATTGGGGTTTAGTCCTTGGTGGGGCATAAAGTTTTCTTTCACCAGTCATTGGGATTACAGTAAAAGCAGGTACATTCAGTAGTGGATGATATGGAAAGCTCTGTTAACTGGAGATTTACACAGTCGCATTAAATTTTATGAGTCTATCCACTGGCAGCACCCAGCATGGATCTAGAAAGACTATAAATGGTAAACTTTCACCAGAAAACTGTTAAGACTATGATAGGAAAATGTATGTCTTTGTGAGTGTGTGTTTTTTTAACATTGTATATCCACCACACTATGCTAATAGTGATAAGAAGGGAATAGAAAGTGCAGTGGGGAAAACAGGACAGAATGTCAAGTGACAAATCAAATGGTTAGGTCTGTCCATGAGGTTGGTAGGTACACAGGGTTACTCATTAAGTAAGACATTCCAGTGTCTGTAAATATGTGACATATGGCAACATTTGGTCCTGGAAGTGCAGATAACCCAGCTTGTACTGTACTCTGTTTCTGGAATTTGTCCATTGTTATACAGAGTCCATAGAATTTGCCTGATTCAAAGTTAACTGTATTAAATAAAATTGAACTAGGTTACATATGAGTAAAGTTGCCATTTTGTGATTGAAGGCAGGACGAGTGTTTCTTTACCAAAACAACCCGTACAACTGTGGCCTACTCAGCATCCTATTTCAGTCTTCACTCCTGTATTTATTGCTTGCTTTTCCTTGTATTGTTGGGATATTTGTGGTGGATACGTCACATGATTAACATGTCTGTTCTTGAAGCCAGACTTAAATTTCAGTTTTATGCTTTCTAGTTTGATAGTCGTAATGAAACCTCACTTTACAAACCAAACCACAGGGAATATCTTACAAATCATTCATGGGATCTGTTTGATCTGTGAATTACTTTTACAGGTACCAACACTGATAGTGTATGGTGAAAATGACTCCACACCAATGGCCAAGGAAGCTCCTAATAACTTTAGAATTATGCCAAACAGTCAAGAAGTATGTCTGAAGAATGCTGGACATGCAGCATATTTAGACCAACCAGATGTGTTTCACAAGATGCTGTATAATTTTATGGAACTCTTACATCAGTGACGAGGAAAACGTTTTGTTTTTCTCCATTAATCGAATCCAACAACAGCTGTACTTGTAAATAGGATTGTGGTTTAAGGTTCATACACTTCTGAAATATTATGGGTAGTATGGGAAGAAGAGGATTTTTGTTGTAAATACAATGTTTTTGTGATTAAGGAACAAATGCTTTGTGAATTTGTACTTGAAAGTGACATTCTGAGAGGTACAAAATGTCTTTGTCTTTTGCTTCATTTTGCATAGTACCATAAAGGCATATGAAGAAGTGGAAGTACAGCCTCACATATACTTACCTGTGCTGCTGCTATGAGGTTGGTGGTCGACTTCAACTGCAAGACCCCACTGGATAGAGGTCTTCCAGCCTGCAGAGTAGTCACTCAACTGACTGAGCTACGCACCTCCATTGATAAATCAGTGGGTGCATGAAGCTGACCACTTGCCTCCATCTAATTCTCAAGTCCATGAGTCCATGTTTGTCTGATTTGTGTGGTGCTTAAAAACAGATTTCACCTTTAGTTTGCAGTTACAGATTATGACTTGTTTAGTTTGTGTCCCTGGGAAGACTAGCTGTGGGTTTGATGGCTAGCTTGCCAAGAATATTTTCTTTACCACTGCACTGAGATCAGCTTACCTTTTAGTCACCTGTCTGGTAGGTGCCTGAAGATCTGCCATGGTGGTGGAGTAGCCAAGAGGGTAAAGTTGAAGACACATGTGAGTCTGGTGCTGTAGATTCATATGTGTGGAGCTTTGCTATGCCCGTGGTTTTGTCTGTAAATAGTGGGACAGCTGTACCCTCTAGTGAGTTCAACATCCTCTTGCTTCACTCTTCCACAACCTTAAGTGAATTTGCACTTTTTTTATGGTTCAGTCAAAGACATGTTATTTCACAAAGAAAATATTCTTGTTATTTTATATTACCTAGTCTTAGATGAAATAATATTTAAAAAGAAAATTCACAATGGGATCTGTGGATGGAAATAATATTTATTGGATAGTTTTTTCAATAAATGTTTTCCAAACTTATATTCACTTTGTGTTTGTTACTTTGATATTGATATTGATATTGCAAAACTCAAAAACAATATGGCAGTAGGATACAGCTTTGTTTCCCCATATAAATCCTGGAGGAGTTGAGATGCTTGTCGCAGTGGACAAGAATTACCAGTAAGGACTTCAGCGTTTGCTCCCACCAGTGCACCTTATCGTTCATCTTGTCATCATGTAAGAAGGGTTTTCTTTTGAAGTTCCTGTCCAGTGATCCAGACAAGTGGAAACAGTCATATGGAGGTTCTTGGCTGAATGACTGTTGGTCAAGACTCCAGCAGTCTGCAGCTAGGCCTTGGTTGATGGAATTCTGGGATGCACAAAATGTTATTCTCCATTTCGTTGATTACAGGACACAGTGAACGGACACTGCTGTTGCACAACACTGCCCTATCTGCAGGAAGCAGCCTGTTTAAAGCAAATGCTGAACCTGGATTTATTCTTCACCAGGATAAAACATGCTGCTTACTTGGTCTAACTTTATCAGAAGTGCAATAAATAGTAACTTATTATCATGTGTAAGATGGAAGAAATAGGGTGTGTTTTTATTCTGTGGTCTTAATATTTAATGTTATGTTTATAGTCTGTTGTATAATAATGTTGGCTTGAAGTATTGCAATATTGTGGGTTGTGTTATATAAAGTTGTGTTTGTGGAGCCCTCGGTAGCTAAGGATGACTTAGAGGCCAATAGCGAATGTAAAATATATCCATTTTGTTGGCTTCAGTGCTGTGTGTGAGTAGGTTGTCTTCAGTGGCTGTTAACTAATATTTGTGAAGCTGACACATTGTGAAGTTTAGGGCGAAAGAGTTAAATTAAAGACTTTGCATACTCATGCTTGTATTTTCACATATTCTTCCCATCTATATATCACAATGAAATAAATTCTGAACTTGAGGAAATACATTAACACTTTGGCACCTTCAACACAAGCAAGGGAAGTTTCCATATGGATATGCAGTTTACAGGTCCTATTAAATATGTATCAAGGATATTTTAAAAAGAAGTTTAAAAGAGCAAAATTTTTGCTATTTTTCATTATTTCTTGAACACTTTAACACCATTTGAACATACACACTCATGCACATTGTCCATTCAAAAGCATGTCTGAAGCTCATATATCATTGTCTGCAGCTTCATCGGAGAACATTTTTCATTTGCAAAGTCTGTTGTTAGTGGACAACCGCTTTGGAATGTTTTGCTGTGTTAAGAATGGTACAAGTAAAGGTACATCACTACTGCATACAAATATTCAGTAAATATGTGTTTGTATACATTGTACATAAAAGTAAAGGTAAAGTGATCCCGTTACAGGCCCGGTGTGGCCCAGAGGGTAGGTAGAGGTATAGCGCTACTCTTCCACTAGAAGGGGGTGAGTGGTCAGCAGCATGCCCTGGCCGCACTTTACCCCCGGGAAAGACCCGGTACCCATTTTACAGGAGGCTGGGTGGGCCCCAGGGCCGGTCTGGACGGGCAGAAAATCTTGTCCGCTCCGGGATTTGATCCCGGACCGTCCAGCTCGTAGTCAGTCACTATACCAACTGAGCTACCCGGCCCACACATTGTACATATTCTTAAAATATTCAATTCCTTTGTTGGATATGGGTGTTATTTATGTACACATCAAATAGATTCTGTAAAACTTCTGATTCATTTGCTTAAAGACCAGATATCCAGTATATACATACACTGGGCATATTCTGTGTAACATGTAGTTGCTACTTTTAATTTTAAATGCTGTTAGGAAAATCCAGTAGTTTGTTGTATAACAGACACCAATCACACTACATTTTACTGTTATGTTGTGCTGTTCCACTGATATTCGTGACAATTATGAAGAAACTATAGACTTTTAAAGGGTTTATTTTGGAGAAGGTGTTTTGTTACAGAAGGTGTGACCAATGAAGAATAGTCAGTTTGTAAGTTTACAGCAACACCATTTGGTGTCCTTCATGTGTGTTATAGACTTGACCATGTCCTTGTGGTGAACATTCTGTGGATTATGTTAACACCGTGTCTGTGCTGACTTTTATCGACTGAGCTCGATGGCCTGTGCAGCCAGTGCAGTAACTGAACAAGAAATTTTACAAGTTTGTGATCAACTTCTTTATCACTTGTAGGTTGTTGGAATTATTGCGAGCATCTGTCAATTTAAAAAAAAAGTAGAGAATGTAGTATAACATAACATTATGGCATGTTCAGATCTGTGTTCTCCTTTAATGTACATATCAGTAAAACCATTTTGCTTGAATAACTTTTTCATTGACACAAGAGATGATTATTGAAAATGTGGCCTTGGAATTGCAATAGAGAGATTTTTGTATATGACATTCAGAGTACCTTGCATCATGATATATTCTTATAATAAAGCTAACGAGATGCACTATTTCTTAAATTTATTTTGATAAAGCACTCTACATGTTTAGGACAGATCTACCATCCATCATCAGGAGTCTCAACACTGTATACACAGCAACAGGTATTTGTCATGCTAGTTCTGTTGACTATCTGCTAGCTACAGTCAACAGAACTAGCATGACAAATACATGTTGCAGCATATACAGTGTTGAGACTCCTAATGATGAATGGTAGATCTGCCCGAAACATGTAGAGTGCTTTATCAAAATAAATTTGAGAAATAGTGCATCTTGTTGGCTTTATTACAGGACTAGATTTTAGTATTGTTGAGCTGCATTTGTGGTGCTGTCAACATGCTTAGGTCTTCATGTAAAGCATCTGATATTTTTGTCCAGTTTTAACCAAACTTGCTGAATTTGCAGGACAGATTTTAATAAAAGTCTCCAAATAAAATTTCATGAAAATCTGTCCAATTGGAGTTAAGTTATTCCATCACAGACAGATGGACTGACAGACTATGAAGCTAACTGTTGCTTTTGCAGCTTTGCAAATGCACCTGAAGAGACTATTTTGCTCTTCCTGTTCATATTATGTAACTTGTGATTGATCTATGTTTTGTTGGAAATGGTTTTTTAAAAGTATGTGCATAATGTGTTGTAATGTTGTATTTTCATCATGTGGCAAAGAGCTTATTGCACAGCTTAATGCTAAGCAGGCAGACAGGTATGTCATTCACATTTACAGTGAATTGTGTTTAAAATTCATGCATATTTGATTATGAAACTTATACTAACGCTGTTTTAATCTTTTAGGGGTAAACTATTCTTGTAGTTTGAATTCAGGTTGGTAATTCTGATCCTTATCTCTTGTCTGAAATGTAGCTTCAGAGAAAACCAAGTGCTGTATATGAATTTCTCAAAAATCAAGTATGGGCAGTAGAATGCACAGCATAGATCCAGTCTAACTTCACTGCAACATTATTTTCATCATCAATGAGGTCTGGTGACCAACTTGTGGTAGTATAACTGTTGTATATTTTGTGAAGAAATGTCATTACCTGATTTGAGACAGTGAGTTATGCTGGTATAACTGTTAGACTAGTGTCGAGGAATTCAAGAAACTGAGTTATGGCAGTACAACTATTTACATCTGTTACAATTGATATGCCACTGGTTATTTCAAGACACCAAGCTGTGGCAATATAACCAGTGTATCTGGTGTGGAGGAAATAACACTACCTTAATTCAAGAAATGCAGTCATGGTGGTATTCCCACTTCATATGGTGTGGAGGAAATGTCACTACCTTATTCAGGAAACTGAATTATGGTGGTACAACCATTACATCTGGTGTAGAGGACATGCTAGTACATAATTCAAGAAACTGAGTCCTTAGGGTATAACCATGACATTTGGTATGGAGGACATGCCACTACCCAATCCAAGAAATTGAGTCATGGTGGTATAACCATTATATCTGTTATGACAGAATTGCCATTACTAAAAATAATGTTATATTCGATAGTGTTGTGTGTGTTTTAAAGTTTCTAAATTTTCTGTTTGATATGTTGATGGCTGCATGTAGATATTATAATGTAAGTGAATTTAGCCACATTATTCTTGCAGTTACTGGGATGGTAAGAGAGGCCAAAACATGTAGGGCATGGGTGATATAGTCACCAGAAATATAAAGTGCACAGTCTTCCAAAATTCAACAAATATGAAAAAGGTCATCATTATGCCAGTTACAAGAAAGTACTTGCTGGTTGTATCATGCTTTTAGGATTTTTAATACCTATATTTTTAATATGCTTGGCAAAATATTTCTTTTCTTGCAAATCAGAAAATTCATATATACTTGCAAACTACCCGGAAACTACGTCTTTCTAAGGTTTGGATAAAATTTTTCACCTTCATTTCCATGCCAAGACTTTTCATAACTCAGTTTTACATCTGTTGTGCTTGATTTGTTTTCAGCAAATTAAGAATCAAAGATGCACCATTATAATTTTAAATTTTGGATTACAGTTTTCTGGGATGGGATATCAACCATTTGGAAGAACCTACTACCTGCATCTTGTACCCTAAAGATGAAGGCAATGCATTTCTTCAGAATAGAATCTGTGTGTCAGACATCGGAACACTGCAATCATGATACTCACGAGACCTGTTCACATTGTTGAGATTGTAGTCATCAGTGTTTTGACATGGTGTGGTACTGTATGTGGATACCATTATTTGGAGAACATCACTTTCTGTGTTCATTGTTGACCCTGTCTGTCAAGATTACACAAACGTGAAGACCACAGTCTGAACATTCATGACAATATTTCAGGCTCTCTGCCAGGAGGAAGTGCTTTGTCTTTCATGCATGACTTTTGACACATCATTCTATTGCAGAATTTTTGTTTGTATAAAGTTTTGCATCATATTAACGATTATGAGAAGACCGTGGTTCCTGAGATGGAATATTTTTTAATCTTGTTTTCTGAAAACTTGGAGGAATTGGTACAACAGTTTTGCTTGTATCACATTTGTTACTGTTATTATCAAAATGTAACCCATTTGTTTACTATTACGTGCATGAAAAAAATACACTAAGAGGTGGTAAATTCTGTAGTTTGTGCTATTTAAAACAGATGCCTTTAAGGAAATGGACGAGGGCTACTCATTGAAGTCAACTGGGACGAAACAAAAGGTGCATAACACTCGACATAGCGAATGAGTTAAAAATGGACCAATGCAGCATCTGCAAACTAGAAGAAATGGATGTTCTCATCTCCAGCTTATGTTGAGCATACATTACCTTTCCTTTGACTTGATATTTTCATGGTCTTCGGTTATTACAATGGTAACTACAAAGGTTGCATTCTTAGATGTGATAACCTTGCAGTTTGGTAACCATTTACCATTGTATTATAGAGAACTGCTGCCTCATGGTACCCTGAAAATGGAAACAGTATTTGTCTCCAAAATGTTGGTAAATAGCTATCAGACTACATGATGTCACATCCTACGTGACAATTTTGATATTGTTGTTATGGTAACAGTGAATGGATACAGTAGCATTCAGAACAGTCTCTGTCTTGTTGTTTCATAACTAAATTTAGGTGAGCGTATTTTTTTGGACACAGTCCACATAACCCATCAGGACCACACCTAGCCTTAGATTTCACTTTTGATCATTTGCAGAAGGCAGTACATAAAAGATCCAGTATGCTGCGTTGAACAACATGAATGACAATGGGAAGATGATCCGTGAGTATTTGTCTATGACATTTACATCTTTAATCTTTGGCATTGATGCTCTGATAGCTGATGCTCCTTTTTTCAGTGCATGGAAAACTTTGGGTTTGTTATGTTGAGGAAGATTACTTCTTGTTCCACGGAAATGCACTCCACCTGCGGACCGGACAGGGTAGGAATAACCACCACCAGCTCGATTCATGCGGAAGCTGGGTGGAAACTTGGTGGGATCAAGACCTTCTGCTGAAGAAGTGGAATAATTGCGACTGTTGTGCCGGTTGCGGATGGACGGGATGGGGGACATTCGCAGGTCCTGCAGCTCGATGATTTCCTGCTGTTGTTCATCAGACACTGATCCAGCTGATGCTGTAAACAAGCGGTTGTTGTGGTTACTGTGATGGATTTTGGACTTGCTGGGGGATTTCATGCCTTCTTTTGCTGCAAGATATTGTATTTGTTAGGTTGATAATGTAATTACAATTTCTCAAAAATTGTCCCCATTTAATAAATATTGAATATGCAAATGTATTTCATATTTTTGCTTAAATAACAGTAGTGGTTATCGGATACTATTACATCAAATCCTTGTAGAAATGTTTTATATCTTAGCTGGGATAGCTTAGGCAGTTTGGTGACTGTGGCACGGGCTGGATGAACCAAGTATTGGTGTTGATTCTGAGTAGTGTTACAAAATTTCCATCTCCTTCAAAGCATCGAGATTGCCTGTGGGGCCCAGTCAGCCTCATATGCATTGTTTATTGAGGTTAAGCTGTACCTCCATTCCTGTATAGCCCTTCATGGCATGCTGCTTTAGCAAACGGATGACTTTATCTTAACTTTTTACCGTTTTGAGAATGTGTTTGGGGCCTACTTGTCTTACGATTGTCATTACTAAACTCCATATAGTGCCAAGATTATGAATATATAAACTGTTCCTTGTTTTGTATGTGTTCATATTGTATTTAGACACAGAGGTGACTGAATTGGTTACAGATAAGCACAACTATGATCATGTTCCCTGAAAGGAAGTAAAAATGTTAAACTTGTCACTGTGTCAAGTCACTGCCATTGAGATGTGGGGGAACGACACAGCACCGCACTCCCTAACCTCAGTATCACATAGAGGTAATAGCTTAGCTTCATACTTTGATCACTTTACCTCTGGTATCTGCCAGGTAGAGCACTGGGTGTGTTCTGGAGCTAGTCAAAATGCAACTCAGAATTAAATCTGAAATTAACCAGCCTGCAGCCAGTCGTTACACTGACTTAGACATTAGAATATCCTGAAAACAGCTGTTTGTGGTATAAGGGACAGTATATATTTACACTTTGTTATGGATTGATTGATCACAATACTGGACCAATTTCCTTTTTAAAATATGTATAAGCCTATGTCATGATGATGATCATCTGCATTTTGCAGAGTCCTCTGGCTAATTGAATGCTTGCTTGAGCAAAAAATTCCTTTTTTTTTTAAATAAAATCTGGAGGTTTGATACCGTATTAAGAAATGGCCAGTACCCAGAGCCACGTGAATCTAGTCTGCACTTTCACATACTTTTACTTAATGATCAGTGTGAATATGATCCTTCCATCTATTTGTGAGGTTTCGTGATCAGAATTTTTTGTATTACTCTGCATTCATTGTACATTCAATTTAATGACTCTGTTAGCGTACTAACTGGATGTTGAATGCCCTCTTGGTGAATATCACCATATTTAACCAAATATAATAAGAGAAGATTTTCCTGTTTCATCATCTGGAAAATCGGGGGTGGCACCATATAATTGTGTGCAGAGTGAAACATGTTCTCTGAAGCTGTTTCATTTTCAGGGCGAATTTACTGACAGTATAAAAGTTAGGAATTCTTTCTTACCTTGTACTGTTTTCCTTTCCTCAGCCTCTTTAGTTTTCTTTGATTTCTTTTTAGCACGAGCTCCCCAGTAAGTATAGTTTACAGCTGCATACTCAAGTAAAGCCGCAAATACAAAGACAAAGCACATCACTAAGTAGATGTCAATGGCCTTTACGTACGAGATACGAGGGAGGGAGCTCCGTACACCTGTGCTGATTGTGGTCATTGTGAGGACAGTTGTGATTCCTGCAAACAGTGCAACAGCATGTGAAATGGAAAATCTAACTTGCTGATATTTGCATGTGGTGCGTAGCTTAGTAACATCGTATATAAATGAATACTGTAGTGGCAGCACATTGGCAAATGAATGTGCAAACCAACACATTTTCCTACATTCAGGTTTTGATGATCACTGTAGAGATCTTGAGAGAGTCACATCATTGCATGCGAGCATACAGAATGTTACACTGGTGGCATCAACTGGTACAAATTCTGTTCTCATTAGAGATCGTTGTGTAACGTATAATCGGAATAGGGTAGATAATATTATCAGATAGTTATGTGACTTGTGAAACATTTTGTGTTTCTGGTGGAGATCAGCATGTTTGCAGAACATGCTGATCTCTATCTTCAGGGCTGAAGTGAAAAGGGTGACAATGTGGCTAGGTCATAGAGGCATGTCATTTGAAAGTTTGTACTCAGGTCTACATGAAGGGTGGTCAAGGTGGAAATAGAGGTCACCTTTTCCACCATGCCCATCCTCTGTGATTGAGGAGATCCACTGTTAAGACCACATAATTTACAGCCCAGAATACCATACCTGAAATCACATGTATGTGAAATGTGGTCTTACCCTAGGGAGGAAGTGATTCGTGATTGAGTATAACATTTTGGTAGAGAACCCCTTAGAAAATGTCTACTGAGAAAGACTGAGGATGTGGAGTGAGGCAGCAGGCAAGGTTAAGGCAGGTGTTAGGGAAATAGGTGATCTGTACTCCTCACCCAATATTGTGCGGGTGATAAGATCGAGAAGAATGAGATGGGCGGGGCATGTGGTGCATATGGGTGAGGAGAGGGGGGTGTATAGGGTCTTGGTGGGGAAACCGGAGGGAAGGAGACCACTGGGGAGACCTAGGCGTAGATGGGTGG
>Ga0123352_10011088_pt1 | contig 14187 bp, 10 predicted proteins | sample TergutLab28metaG_FD_89700 | JGI IMG/M metagenome (GOLD analysis project Ga0123352, IMG submission 89700) | Labiotermes labralis P1 segment gut microbial communities from Petit-Saut dam, French Guiana - Lab288 P1 | ecosystem: Host-associated > Arthropoda: Insects > Digestive system > Gut ... | reverse complement strand
TCCTTATGTTTTTATGGTGTTGATTTTCTTCTTCTCCGTCGTCTGTGATGAGATGATCTAACATTGTATTCATTGTCTCCAGTATACTTGATGTTACTGTGCCGTCAGGTTTCCCCAGTGTAGTGATGATGCTATTCGTTCGTACTTTTCCTGTTGCGAGTTTATACACATGGGACCATGGATTTAAAGATGCTGTCACATTACAGTACTCCTTCCACGAGCTGAGTTTCTCTCTTCTGATTTCATATTGATACTTTTTCTTCCCTTCAAGGTATCTATGTTTCCTGCTTTCCCTCAGTTCCTTATTTCTTGTTCTCTGATGTAGTCGTCTTAACGCATTGATCCTTTTCTGCATATTGGTTAGGCTATCCGTCCACCAAGGGACTGATTTTTTCTTTGTCTTGCTCTGTGTGTTTATTATTTTAAAATTTGCCCTGCATGCTGTTTGTATAGCCTCTCTGAATCGTTTTCTTTTGCTACTGTTGTAGATAGGTTCATATCCATTTCTTCTATACCTACTTTGTAAATTATATTTTGAAAATTTTTCGAATCTCTTGTTCTAATTTTCGGTCGTATTCGTAGTATTTTTCCTCTTTCACTACATATCTTATACCATGGTAGTTATATTCGTTTTTATGATTGTTGGCTTTTCCGATTTTATATTTGAGGTAGTTGTGGTCCTAAATGCTCTCTTCTTCACTTATTTCCCATTCATGCACGTCTGCTATTAGGTTATTATTTATAATTGTTAAGTCTATGTTATTTGTTCCTCTGCTGTTGTGGAAAGTGAACATTTCACTTTCTTAATTTATTATGTGGAGGTGTCTACTTGCCAAGTATTCCTCAAGTTTTTTCCCTCGTGAATTTGTTATTTTATCATGCCAAGTCTTGGATCGATAATTGCTATCAGCAGCCATTAAAATTTTTGTTCCTTTCGCGAATTGTAGTAATTCGTCTATGTTTGTAAAGCTGTTTTCTATTTGTTCCTCAATATCGAGCTACATACTCACTGCAAAGAATTTCATTTTTTCGTGTATTATTCCTAAAACTACTATGTCTTCATTTGATATTTGTGTAATGAGCATGGCGTCTATTTTATTGTTCGGGATAACAATAGCTGCTCGGTGTTTCCCGTTTCCAGCAGTAAATATTCTGCACTTCTTTCCGATTCCAACTGGTTTGTTTTGATATTCGTATGGTTCTTGGACAAATATTAAGTCTGGTTCTTCTTTTTCAATTATTTCATCATATTGTAAATTGCGGATCTCGAGTGCTGAAGGTTTATTTGAAGGCAATAATTCTGATGTTGATTTTTCCTGAGCGTAGCCGAGTTTTGTTGGTAATGTGCTTTACCCATATTAGTAATCAATGTTTCTCCTGTACTTTGTTAGCACTGCTTGAAGGCTAGGGCAATCTTTTCTTAATGCTGAATGGTTTTTGTCTATCTTTTCATTCTTGTTGTATCTATTGTAAGTGACACAATTGATACACTTATGTTCACTTGCCGGGGCTGTGCATTCTTTCAGTTTATGCTTCCAGCGCAGTGAGGACATGTTTCCTCTCCTTTACAGTCGCAATGCTTATGGTTGAATCGGCTAAATCTGAAGCACCTGGTGGGCGCTAAGTAGTCTTCAACTTTGCATATTTCCCACCCTATTTTCAGTTTGGTGTGAAGAATTTGTTTTCGGGTCTGTCGGCCTACTTCTATTACCATATTTTAGTTTCCTTTCCTAGTTTCGTATCTGAACTTAGCTGTGACTTCTTCTCCATTCATTCCAATTTACGGCTTTTGAGCTTTAATAACATTGGTGACATTTGCTATTGTAATTACTTCTGGATCGTTGTAGATAATGAGCCTTGGTTTCCTCAGTTTGTGTTTCATTATTTCCAGCTGTTCGCCTTATTTGGTGTTAATCGCTCGGCTGAGAGAGTTTATCTCTTATTCACTGCATGTTTCTATTAATATTCTTCCGTCCCTCAGTGTTTTAAGAGTCTTTATCCCACTTTGATATCTGTTGGATTTATGTCCTTTTTAAATTGGCTTTTGATCTGTTCCGTTGATTGAATATTATCTTTGCCCTTCACGGTGATTCTGTACCGCTTGCCAACATCGTCTTTCAGCACTTCCGAGAAGAGTTTCCTTCTTCTGTCATAAGATGGAAGCATCTGTCGTGCTTCGCCACTGTAGGTGTGATGCCTGTGATCCAGAGATGGCGCCACTTGTCTCGCTGATTGACTGCCTTTTGTTCGCAAATACTTTCCTTAGCGTACTTACGGATTGTAGAATGTCTTACCTTAGATCTTTTCTTAAATTCCCACTTTTTTCAGTGATACTCACTAATATGTCGAACGCATTCTCAACATGCCGGTCCTCTTCGTCAGCCATCTTGGCTGTATAGGTAGTGACATAACGGAAATGACAGAGGCAGACGATCGTGTGGTTGATACTGATGAGAGTGTGTGGAGGACGTACTTTAGAACCCTGAACACAAGATGGCCGCCATCACAGATATAATGCGGAGCGGAGCCCGCATTATATCGTTGAAGGGGTTTGGGGGAGGGGGTGACGTCATGGGTGTGGGGCAGTATCGGAGGACACTAACCTGCATAACATGCCCCAATCAGCGACGGTACTTGAACTGAGGCATTATTCTTCCATGATACGGTGGGCAGGTTCGCAGCTCACGATGCCGCACGTGACAAGTAAAACTTCGCGGAAGATGAGCTTACTGTGCTGGAACCAGGAGCCGGTCGTAATGGGCTTTGACGCCGAACACTTGTCTCCAGCAATCTTCCTCCGACATCGCCCCCTAAATCCTTCTGGAATACTAGGTTCTGCGGTCCACGTCATATCTCCGAAGCAGACCCACCTCCTTTAGAAACTGCATAGCAAGGTCATTATCGCAGAAAAGGTACGTGAGAAAATCCGTGTTTGGACTACCGTTTTCACGTACCATCCGGCATCCATACGAACCCCGCGAAATGAAGGGCATCTCCTGCAGGCGTTTCTCGTAATCATTCCCACCATTTTGCACTGTACATACTGCACACAACTTGACCCAAGCGCAACTGGACACGCCAACGATTTAGGCGCGAATGAATGCTGTACAGGAAGTGCTTTGTAGGTGGGGGGAAAAACGCGGGGGAAAGGTAAACGGATTGCATGTATAAGACTGAAAACCTGAAGAACCCAAAGGAAAGAAATATAAGTTAATAACGCACTGTAATTGCACACATAGCATAAAACCACACCTAATCTGCAGTTAAATTTTATTTGTAGGAATAGCTAAAAACGTAGGAGGGTATGTTTCGTAATTGAAATGCCGCAAAAGCAGACGACACATTCCTACGACCGCAGTGGCAAAAAAAAGCATTTAAGACGTAACCCAATGTTTAATGAACGAGATAAGAAATGAATTAGAATATTGGGTATGGCTTAAAACCACGCCTAACCTCACCTAACTTGTAGAAAATAATGCAGGTAATAAGAAGACGGTGTGCCAGGGAAATGCATTTGAATTTCACACATAGCCTAAAAAGTAAGGGAACGTTTCATGAACGAGATAAGAAATTGATTTGAATTATAGAAATAGCTTAAAACCTTACCTTACCTTACCTAAAGTGGAGAAAATAATTCAGGGAATAAGAGGGTGTGTGTAGTGTAATTGAAATGATGACGCAATAGCAGACGACACGAGACGTCCCTACGATCGCAGGGCAACACGTGTTGGGCAGCGGCTTTAGCCAGTGTCCAGAGTTCTAAATTGTACGCACATAACCTAAAGATGAATATTTTACGTTGCCTTACCTGGTTGCGGAGGCGTGGAATGAATGCGGGGCCATCACGTGGCGCCCGACGTCCACATGAGAACCTCGGTACGTATTAACACCTACGCAATATCTCTTTGTATTCCGATGTTACTTGTATGATGTGCTCCACCATTATTTTTCCAGAACAAGCAACAATAATTACACGACGCGGGAAACGAACAGAACAGGTTGAAGACGAAGCGCGTTATGTTGTGGGTGTATTTTGCGAAAAGCATTGAGAGTTTTAGGTTTCTGTGAGCGTGCATCGTGAGCAAATTGTGATGTGAGAGAGAAAACCAACAAGAAGCAACAGTTGGATGTTTATTATCAACACTTTCTCAACATGTTTCGGACATCATTATGCCCATCTTCAGGAGACCAAGACGTGTGTTACTGCACGTGATGTGCTGCGCTGTAAAGTGCGGGGAAAAGTAGATATTAGCTGTAATGTCTTTTTTGTGGGGTATTGTGTAGTAAATTTAGATGGGACCTCGTGTCTATATGCGAATGTCGTGTGCAAATGGGTGTGTCGTGGTGTTGGACTGGTATCTGTCTCGTGCGTTTTTCAGGTCTGGTGTATCAGGAGCGGATGTTCTGATGCATGCGTTGTGCCTGTTTGATGGGAGTGGTGTGTGTTGCAGGTGTATTAGGTGCACTAGGGGGGTATGCCCATGTTGGGCAGGTTGGTATGGGGGGTGGAGATTTATTGTGAAGTCGGCTACATACCTGGTACTGCTGGATGTGGTTGGTAACTGTTGTGGGACGCTGTGTTGAGAGTGTCGTTGCATTGTGAATGTATTACAGGTTCAAGACGAAGCACTTTGCATTGTGGGTGTATTATGCAGGATGGATTGTGGGTATTTGAAACAGAAACAACGACAACAGCGACACACGCGGTGGTCAGCGAAAGATTGGTGCCCCGTTACGGCAGTGTAGCCGCTTGGGTGTTTCTTTGCGGTGAATTGTAACGGGCACGTAGAAAAACAGGATTACACTGGCTTCTTTTCGGTAATGGTGATGGTGCCGTTTTATCTGGTGACTACGGATGATGAATAGATATTCAGAACTGTATTGAATGCCAGTCGGAAGTTTGGTCAGTAGAACACAGCAAACTGTATAGCAAAGTTCCATCACTTGATACACAGGTAAAAAAAAAAAACAATCGTAACACTAAACAAGCAAATTTTGACAGGGTAGGGAACTTTTCAAATATTTCGGAGGGGTAGTAAGAAGTAAAGATTGCAGAATCAAGAAATGGAGAGGAAATGAATGTGGAGTAATGCACACTACATTATATTTTTCGTTGCTGTCTGAAAACGTGATTTTTTAGATAAAAACGTGTGTATGTTTACCTAGTGTTTTTATGGATGCAGGTGTATTTAACTTGGTGTGTGACTATGAGGAAATACTGTAGACTAAATTTGAATTGCTGGGATGTATGGCATAATGTGACATTAAACCTGCATACAGAGTTATTAGAAAACCTTAATGTTAGTGAACAGTTAACTTCACATTTAGGGGACAATATATAGTATACAAAGCTACAGATGTGATGACATACTAAATGATGTCACGTTCAATTAAGTTCACACTGTCAGACTTTACTACTCATTTACTGCAGTAACACAGTACCATTCTTACTGTACTTATGTTACGGTGTGAGATGTACTAATTTTACGCAGGTATTTTAGGTTATGGATTGTGCTATTTACTGTCATAGTCTTGTCATCTTCAGTTGTGCCAGTTTAATATAGGCAGCTTAGGTTAGGGGTTGTGTTTGTCATCATAAACTCTGTTTCTTTCTTTGGTTGTTTTACTGTCTTATATGATTATTAGGTTGGGATCTGTGTTGTTCATGGCCTGAGTGTTGTTGTGTTCTGTTTGTGCCAATTTAACAGTAGTTGGGCAGGTTAATTGTTTTATCATTTATCATTTTCTGAAAATTTTGTTACACAATTTGTTGTATCATCATGGTATTTGAATGTTACAACTCCTTTGGGTCCCTCATAGTGATGTTGTTCCCTGTACAATATGTTAGAGAAAAAAAGAAGATGGGTGGACTACAGAAATTAGATGAGAGGGTAAGTCAGGCAAGTGATAGACTGTGGTGAAAATAGTAAAGAATATGCATGTTCTGTAAAGGGCAGGGAATTGAATGAGTAGCTGAGCACCTTTTAGGTTCTCAGGAATTACTGTTCTCTTTGACATTGACTGTTATTCCTTGTAATGTTTTTGACAGCTATAATGGATGGAATCTCCAAAGCAACTACAATATTATCCATTTTGATGAAAGTGTCTACTATTCCTTATCAAGACAGAAGTCACATTAATGTTTTGGTGGTTTTACAGAGCTGCACAGATTCTCTGCAAGTAATGGCAGATTCATCCAATGAGACATTTCCAACATCATCTGATGGTACTTGTCACATTGGTAGTATAAAGGTTGAGGAGGATATGGATATGGAAGAGGCAGAGGAGGAGGTGAATGTTAAAACAGAGAAGGATGTTTGTAGCGTGGAATTGGAGTGCATGTATATAAAAGATGAGGAGGCCATATATAATGAAGAGGAAGAGGACATAGATACAAAAGAAGACAAGGATGTAGACGTAAAAGAAGAGGTGAGTTGTGGATATAAAATGTAATGCTTTTTTAAAGAACAGATGAACCAGATTATGTGATTTATATGTCTGTATGTCTATTATAAGACCCATTTCAACAGTATCCAGAAATGTGTGTCATTTTTGGCTTATCATTATACATGGTAAGAGCTAAAAACTCCACTGTTGGGAATTAAAATGATTTACTGAGATTTTATTTTTTTGTTGGAGGGTGCACAAGGTGGTGGTGTTGGGGAAGTTTCTAATAAGAAGGTAGGTCTGGGAGTAATTGCAGAGAAGATGGAAATATATTCTTATATCCATGTAGGAAAAATCTATATCCACACGATGTTTCCTAAAGGCTGGACCAATTTCAAGGGCTTGTATGGTAGAATTTATTTAATATGGCACCCACATGACTGGAAAGGTGCTGGATTATTGAATGTTCCATTTATCAACATGGCCTTGTACCGTTCTTTGTGGTAACTGGTATGGGTGCAAGTAAAACCTAACCCAAACAATAACAACTTATTTAATAAACCAACCTGGAACAGATACAACATAACATTTTGTTCACAAACTCTTCTTCATGCTTGAACACGTATGTACTTTTTACACTCCAAGCACTTCAACTCAGAACATGTACAGTGCCCGACTTTTTGTGGTATAGTTGCGGCTGCAAGACTTTGATGTTCTCAACTATTTACTAGTCAGTTCCTAGGGTGTGACCAGAGTGGTCGTTAAGGAATCCGTCTCCTGAACAAGTAGTAGTTACAAGGGGAGGGAAGGGAAAACAGGTTTAACTTGAAATCAAAATCTCGAACCCAGTTCGGGTGTCTGGGTTTGAGGCTCACCACGGCACAGCCTGTACTGACCTAAGTTCTAACACATATTCTTTTTTCCTTATGTTTCTTTATACCGTAGATGGTCAAAAATCCAGTGTTGTATGCTGTGATAATGACACACTGGCTTGTAGCACTGTAGTCTGGTTTTAGGAACAGTGCTGATTGTTCCATAGACTCTTATGGCCTGAAATAATAGATTATTGTAGAAAAGTTCATAAATTGTAGCTGCCACCAGACATTATTAGAATTAAGTAAACAAGGAAGGAAGGAAGGTGAACAGTTGGTTCATGTAGAGTGTTGTGTGACATGAGACATGCATACAGAGTTATCAGAAATCCCTAATCATATTGAACGATCATCTCAACGTCAAGAGGGCCTATGTGTATAACAAGTACAGACACAATGACATATCCATTGCTGTTACGGATGACTGAATTCACTCCCAGACTTTACTGCACAGTCACTGTAGTAATACCATTAACATTTCTACTATGGTTATTACTGTTCTGTTGGTGCCAGTTTAATATAGCAAGCTTAGCTTGGGGGTTGTGTTTGTCTTTGACTAAATTTTTTTCTTTGGTTCCAATTTAATATACATGTTGATTATGTATGTGGTTGAGTTTCATTGCGTGTCATTTGTCCCAATTTAATATCAGTATGCTAGGTTGGAGGTTCCATGATTTGTCACTGTCTCACATTTTTGTCCCACGTTTTGGTGTGTCAGCATGGCGTTTGAAGTGCTCTGAACATATGTGCTGTAATAGTGATGTTGTGCAGTGAAGAATATTTGTGAGAACAGAAGATAGGTGGGCTAAAGAAATTAGGTGAGAGAGTGAGTCAGGCTGTGGCGAAAATTGTAATGAACCCACATGTTCTGTAAAAGACAAGGAATTTAATGTGTAGGTGTGAAACTGTTAGATTTTCAGGTAGGACTTCTGTTTCTGACTTTGTTTTTTTCTTTGTTATGTTGTTGATAGTTCCAGTAGAGGGAATCCTTCAAGAAGCTGCAGTATTATCATTTTTGCTGAAAGATTATACCATTCCTTGTCATGAAAGAAGTCACATTAATGTTATGTTGGTCTTACAGAGCTGCACAGATCCTCTGCAAGTTCTGCCAGGTTTGTCTAGTGAGACGTTTCCAACATCATCTGATGGTACATATGATGTCAGCAATATAGAAGTTGAGAAGGATGTAGTTGTCATAGATGAGGGTTTCATAGCTATAAATAAAGTGGCGGCTGTACCCATAAAACCAGGGGAGATTCTTGGAGATATAAATTTTCCTGGTATAAAGCCTGAACCAGATGAAGTAAGTTATGTGTGTTTATGTTTGTAATTAGACACATTTCACCAGTGTCCAGAAATGTCAGTTGTTTTTGTGACGCCAGTATTTTTGGCCAGTTGAAACAGCTACACTGTTCGGAATGAAAATGTTTTACTGTGATGGTTTATTTTGGAGGGTGGGCACGGGGGAGGGTGGGGGGGACTGTACTAAATGGGTTGGTCTGCATGTGACTGCAGTGAAGGCGAAAATATATTCTTATTTCCTTGTAACTAAAAATCCTTATCCTCAACATGTTTCCTAAAATCTCGACCCATTTCAAGTGCTTGAAGAGTAGAATGTATTTAATCTGGCAACCACTGGCCTGGAGAGGTGCCGGAGTATTAAATATTCCATTTATCAAATGGTACCTCTAATGACCTGATTTTTTATGTGTAATTTTTTCCTTGTGTGTCTTTATACCAGAGATGGCCAATAATCCATTCTTGTACGTGTATACTGCCATAATGACACTCCAGCATGTAGCACTTCCAAGCTTCGTAATTATTTTTAGTGTCTCTGGAATTGTGAATGTTATGTGCGTTTTTATATCAGCAGCTGCTTGTTTACCTATTTTGTATTCTCTGGAAGCCATTATTATAGATCAGTGGGCTCAGTGAATTCCAGATTGCAAAATGTGAAATCACACCATCAGTTTGCACACTGGAAGGTACCTACACGAGGGCTTCAGGAATTATGGGCTGTTTTCCTTATCTGCTGAACTAGCAGGATTTCTGGAGTATAGCTCCCTGTTGAAGGAGTTGAACTTTATTTCTGAAGCTCATTTAGATGTATTAAAATTTGAATTGTGATTTGTTATAGGGAACTTATTTCCCCTGAAAGCAGTGGTTCTCCTTCCAGTAGAGAGTGATGCTGCATGTACCAGTTTAAATGCCCACTCTGCATGAAAGTGTGCATTATTGGTTTTAGAATGATGCTACAAAGTCAGAGGTGATAGAGAACAGGATTTGTGAAGGTAGTGACTGCCTGAATGCTGTATTATGAAATGGTATAGCAAGCCTACAGGTGATGGTCGGCTGCAAGAAGTGTGGGCTGGGGGAGCAATGAAGCTGTAACATTGCTGTATCTTGTGCTTATCCAGGTGCTCTGATGTGCAGTTTGGAAACACAGGTTTCAGAAACATTCTTGATTCACACCACTAACCAGACTCTCCATTCACATAGCAGATATCTCTCTGCTTCTTTTACAGTGTCTCAGGTCTGTGGGAATTTTTTCAGGCTGTTGTATTATTTACATACTAGTTGCCAAAACGATGTCAAATTGTCCTGAATTGAATCCATGGCATATCATCCAAATTTTCGTTTCAGTGCTGCAATTGTCTTACTTATCTGTCTTATGATTATTGCAGCTTTAGCAATATATCAGGCATGGATAAGTGTGGGCGTAGGTATAGGCAGGTGTCTAACCTGTAGCCAGATAAGACACATGGTTATACTATTTGAGATTTAGTTTGAATGTAATGTGACTTATGTAATTTTTGCATCTACAGTTTAGTTTGCAGTGAATTCTGCGACATTCATTTAAACGTTGCTGCATTGCTGCAGTTGGTAGACACCGTGATGTTTGTCAGGAATATATTTTAATTGTAACTGACTCAATTTAATTTTCTTGTACTCAGAGATTTATACTGTACTGTGAACTCAGGTCTATCTCAGAAGATCTGGTACTAGTAGATGTTGTGCCACTTGCAGTCAGTTTCCTCTGGCCTCATATATCGGTTATCAAACGGTAAAGCAATTCATCCTGAAACAGCAGCAGCCAGTGTGGTATTATCCCCTTATGTCAAGTACTGCAAAACATCACTTCTGTCTCAGTTGCAGTTTTTATCAGACAGTATAGCACAGTCATCACAAACATCACTTCTGTTCCCTGTGTATAATCTTACAGCCACATTGTAGTACTGCATGCAGACAGAGTGCCATGCCGCCTGTTGCTAAACACACATTTGCTGGCTGAGTCACTGTTTCCCTGTACTATATTGTAATTGGAATATGTTTCTAATCTCTGACGAATCACATGTATGAGCTGTGTTCATATTAGATGTGAATGTCGAACAAACCAGGGAAACCCTGCACTTCGTATGAAGCGGCAAAGGTCCCTTATTGAGGCTGTGCTTATGTCTTTTGGTTCGACAGTCACCCTCCCAAAGACATTATAGCGCTGACGAGCCAACGTTTTGCAACAGCATACAATGTGCTGCTCTTTTTCAGTCTCCATCCCACAAAATCTGCAGATTGGATCCCCATCAAACGGGCCCGTAGTGTACATGTGCCCCCTTACAGGAGCATGCCCTGTGTAGATCGCAGTTACCATTTTTAATTGATGCCTACTTAACTTAAGTAGGTCATCAGCTCTTTTCTTACATGGTCTACCTATAAATAGTTTGCCATGTCTGAGGTCTGGCAGGTCTATCCAGGCTCTAAGATGTTGCATCTCAGTCCAGTTCTTAATTGCTTCTCTTATCGAACACTTAGGTATTCCAAGACCCATCTGTGGACCGAGTAACGGCGTGGCTGACGCTTGTCTAGCAAGCTTATCAGCCTCCTCATTGCCAGGAATGCCCCGGCACCCAGGTGAGGGTAACCTCATTAGGCTAGCCAATGCTGAGAGAGCATCCAGGCACTCTGCAACCAGTCTAGAGGTCACTTTCGGGCCACTAAGTGTCTTAAGTGCAGCCTGGCTGTCAGAAAAAATAAGAATCTGCTTTTTCTTATAGGCCCTTCTTATATTTTCACATTCACATTGTAGAATGGCATATATTTTGGTTTGAAAGACTGTGGCAAATTTACCCAATGGGAAGCTGAAACTTCTGTTTGGTCTCAAGCCAAAAATGCCAGACCCTGTCCCAGAGTTAGCCTTAGAGCTGTCAGTGAACCAGATCAGAGCCTCCTCAGGGAACACTGGGTCTTTACTTTTCCAATGATCCCAGTCCATAATGACACTGAAGACCTTGGAATAATAATAATAATAAACTGGAGTAGTGTGGTCCACCCGCATTTCCAAAAGAGGGTCACTCACATTTTTCCAGATATATGGCAACCCTGCCTCTGCTTTAGGATTGGCTGGTTGCTTAAGTATATGCAGTCTATAGAGTGCCATCCTCGCCTCCACCTGAATCACCATATCCAACAGAGTCAGATTCAAAAGTATCTCCATTGCTGCGGTAGGGGTCAATTTCATAGCTCCCGTAATGGCTAGACAAGCCATTCTTTGAATCCTGCCTAATTGGGTTTCAGTAGTTTTTTGCATGGCCTTGGACCACCACACCAAGGCGCCATGAATTATGGATGGTCTGTTTACCCTAGTATAGAGCCATTGCACCATATTAGGTCTAAGACCCCATTTTTTCCCACATGTGTATCTAACTACTGCAAAGGTGGTTTGAGCTTTATTAATTATTTTCTGCAAATGCTGGTTCCAGTTAAGTTTGGAGTCCAAGGTCACTCCCAAATACTTACCCATATCCAGCATTGTGAGTTCCTTACCATAGAGTGTAAGAGGTCCTAAGCCGTCTGTGTTCATTCTGTTGGTAAAAGGTACTATGGATGTTTTATGGGGGCTAATATTCAGACCCTCTATTACAGCCCATTTGACTACCACGTTCAGGGCCTCTTGCATAATCTCCCTGACAGTGTGTGCAAATTTACCTTAGACTGTGATAATAATGTTGTCAGCATAGCCAAATATACTGAAGCCTAGGTCGTTTGTATTCGTCAAAAGCCTATTAACAACTAGATTCCACAAGAGGGGAGACCAAACTCCTCCCTCCAGACATCCACCTACAACTTTGGCAGTCAACCTGCTGCCCATAATGGAGGTATGTACCAGTCTGCTTTAAAGCATGGACCTGACTCACCTGCGACTGGTTTCCTCAAGTCCTCACTCCCTGGCAGCCGTAATTATTGCTCTGAAAGAGGTATTGTCAAACGCCCCCTCAATGTCCAGGAAGGCGCCCAGCACAATCTCTATGATTCAAGGACTTTTCCAGTCTATGAACAACTTGGAAAAGAGCCGTTTCAGTAGAAAAACCTGCCCTATAGGCAAACTGGTTCTGATGAAGTGGTCTTTCAACCACAACACCTTCCTTGATATGTTTTATCAAGTAGTTTCTCAAGTGTCTTGAGTATAAATGACATGAGACTAATGGGCCTCAGGGACTTTGCCTGGGACAGTGGTTTCCCAGGCGTAGGTATAAATACCACTCTGATGTGCCTCCAGATCATGGGAATATATCCTAAGGCCAAACTGGCTCTTAGTAACAGCAAATGTTTTCCCGCAAGCAGTTCAAAGCCCTGCTGTAGCATGATGGGCATTTTTCCATCAATGCCTGGGGATTTATAAGGTTGAAATGAGAAAACAGCCCATTTCAGTTTTTCATAACTAATGACCCTTCTGGAAGACGCCCAGTCTTCCCTTGATCCTTTCCATTTCAGAAACTCAAGTTCAAGGCCGTCCCATCCTCCAGAAGGTTCCATGATTATTTCTGAACCAGGGAAGTGGACACTGAATAACTCTTCCAGGATCCCTTTCTCTGATGTGGTATATTCTCCATATTCAAGCTGGATAGAGCTTACAGCACTTGGCCCGTCCTTTGAAAGAATCTTATGGAGTCTGGCACATTCTGTAGCCTTCTCAATCTCCTCACGGTGTCTCCTTCATGATTCTGTCTTGGCCTGTCTGAGTGCTTTGTTATAGTCTGTTAAAGTTCTTTTATAGTCAGTCCAGTTCCTTGACTTCTTTGCTAAATTGAATAATCTGTGAACTTTCTTTCTTCTCTCCACGAGGTCTTGGTTCCACCAGGATGTATTCCTGTTGTTCTTCCTCATGGTGAGAGGACAATTTTCATTATAGACAAGAACAGTAGCGTCTTGAAACTGCTTAGCAGCATTCTCAAGGTCTGCAAAGTTAGATATTTTGTCTGTCATATCGCTCATACAGCCCAACAAGTCGGTTCTAAAAGACTCCCAGTCGGTCCTACGTGGATTGCGATAAACTTCAACTGATCAGTCAATGCCCGTAACAGTAAAGCGGATGTATCTGTGGTCTGAGCAACTTACTTCCTCAGTTACATGCCAATCTTTTATACAATTGCCAACATAAACAGTGGCAATCGTAATGTCAATCACTTCCTGCCTGTTGGATGTGAAAAAGGTAGGTTTGTTACCTCTATTCATTATGTCCAATAATATAATTAAACAGGGACTCACCTCTGTTGTTAATGTTCGTACTTTCCCAGGAGGTGTGATGCGAGTTTGCATCACAGCCGACGATCAGGTGAGTTCCATCAGCCCTGCAAACTGTCACCAGCCTTTCCAGTTCCCCAGGAGGTGGAGGTTCCATGTCATTGTATGGAAGGTAGGCCGATCCGAGAATATTCTCCCTCGGCCCCCCACCACCCGACGTTATAATTTTTACTGCCGTGAGGTCCCTAGAACTGATGCATCAGCGGCAGTGTCTGAAAGCCTTTCTTGACGAAGATACAGGTCCTAGGGTATGGAATGGATCTACTATAAATTAGTTCTCCACCTACCTCTTTTAGTCCTTTAATTTCCCCCTTATAGGTCCAAGGTTCCTGTATGAGGGCAACATCGC
>Ga0123352_10011087_pt1 | contig 14187 bp, 9 predicted proteins | sample TergutLab28metaG_FD_89700 | JGI IMG/M metagenome (GOLD analysis project Ga0123352, IMG submission 89700) | Labiotermes labralis P1 segment gut microbial communities from Petit-Saut dam, French Guiana - Lab288 P1 | ecosystem: Host-associated > Arthropoda: Insects > Digestive system > Gut ... | reverse complement strand
TGGCCATTATCTCCGTAACCGTTCAACTTTGGACATAGGTGTTTTGGGTTATATCGGTATACTTTAACATAAGGAACACCCTCCCGAAGTCTTGCACATTCCTCCTGGGACACCCTGTATATATATATATATATATAATGTGATTATATAAACATGATATGATTGCATCATACCATGCTTTTGTTTCCAACATATGCCTTCAATGTTTATAAATTTATTATTACTTAGGATAACTAGAAATTAATTTCTGCATAAACATGATACAGTAAAGGATGCAATATCTGGCACTTCTGGGACAAAGGTTTGGTGAATGTCATAATTTTCTGCAGAATGTCATACCAAATGTGTATCTTAGTGTACCTAACAACCTCAGAGACAGATGTTATTATTTAATTTGTCATTTCATATCTTATCCTGTTATCCCTGCCACACATCCTATTCACTCTTAGTCACTCCTTATGTAATATGGTGTATATATAATCTAAAAGACCACAAGTGGACATAAACAACTAATGGCTAAACTTTAAGAAACAACTGATGGAAGAGTAATATGTAATGGGCCTCTCAGTCAATTTCCAGTTAACAGAGCTTGCTGGTGCATCAACTGCCACATTTCGCAGTTTTTACCACATGTGGAAGCACTGAAAGCACCCACCAAATAGGCACCTACAGGCACAGGCTTTTTAATATATACTGAAACTGGACAAATATAAAAATAAAGAAACTTAAGAAGCACTGACATTTTAAAGCAACAATATAAATAAACACACCTGCAGGAAAATATACATTAATTATTATTATTTCTTATTGTATATTTCGTACACACATTTCATCTTAATTTGTATTTACATAGTGAGCCTATTTGTCTAGTGTTGTATTAAGTGCATACATAGAGGTTTGATGCAAAGGAAATATACAGAGAAGAGCAAAACCAAAGAAATGAACTGTGAATATTACAGAAAATGAAGTGAACATCCCTACCTTATATGACTTACAGTAATTGTACTGTAGTTTATAAGGCAGTATGCTACTTGCAAGCACGTGTTGTATGTAATAACTGCAAACTTAAGAGACACAAATTAAATACTTAAACTATAATGCACAGTAATGTCCGTCACTGCACTGAAGTGATCCATATATCCACCAATGAAAGTTATTTTCTTGAATACAGAACTACTGCACACTATTTTACAAATATAAATCTAAAACCTTGATAACAATATTATAAGGACTAGAGAGTTTAGATTTGGAGTACAGCAACTGGAAGAAATATGAAATGCATTTACAGCACTTACCATAGGCCCTGAAATATCTCATCCTATTAAAGTATATGTTTTGAAATTTTAAAACTGAATTGTGGAAGGAAATACTTAGCTAGCCTCTGCATATAAAACTTAAAAATTACTTACTTAAAATGTTTTCTTGGCTGGCTGAAATGTACGTAGTTTCAACTGAAACAAATTTTGGAACCTTTAATAGGTGTACATTTACACATGCAATCCTTTTCTCCAGACCCACGGTGATTAATTGTGGAATAAAGGAATATTATATCTTGCCAAAATCTTTAACAACAAAGGATCTCGTATGAAACTGAAAACAGTATGTTTACAGAAACTAAAAACTGAACGTGGGGTATCAGTTTATAGAGCAGTAAATATTATGTTAAAAAAAAGATAAGAAAAATTTTCAATAATATTACTTCATTAAAACTGATATCTGTCTTTATTATTGACACCTTCTGAAGGAGCTTTGTTATGTATTGCTTCTAATTCATAACTAAAATCTCTCATGCAGAATGCATACTTTCAAATTAAATTTTCAAAGACTAATGGCATGACTAGTTCGTCCCATATAGCAGTTATTTAAAAAAGAATAGTTAGCATGTTAAATCTGCACACACATTATGTTTTTTAATAATCATCATATGTAAAGGGGGCAGAAAGGGACAAACAGCAACATTTTGAACTCCAAGTAACATCTACTAGCCAGTGTGTTAATCTTAATAATAGTGTCATAATATTCAGTCATATGTAGAACAGTATGGTAATAAATACTGAAATATTACTTTTACATATCACTGGCCATTAACACGTTAATAATTTCCAAGGAAGGAAAAGTTACGATGTTACATCAACACAGTTATGGGGACAGGTTGTTACAGTATGTTCCATTATTCTGGACATGCAAAAGAAATCTCTTTTCTCTGTTCTAGGTTGCACACGGGTTTATGAGATCAGATAAAAAAATCTCCATTTGAATAACTAAACAATATATGTACTGCACATCCAAAATAAACCGTTATTTCTTACAGTCTGGACTTAAAAAATTTTCAAATTATATGAAAATGTAAAATAACCAGGGGTTACAGCAGTACCATGGAAGGGGTATATTACCGAGAATTTGTCCATATAGAATGTAAAGCATGAGACACCAGCAGTTTTACCATTGGTATAGTTTACCTGCATAAGTAATCATACACACACACACAAGCACTGTAGCTGGATTTTGATGCATAATTATATAGGTTCATAACTTGTGAAAAATTCAGAATTATTGAATTTGATGTCAGTAACATAAGCAGTCAAATTGCTTTAGTAACTACCCTTACACCATCATAATTTAATAAGCAGTCAATGTTAAAAACAAATGCCTCTGATAATTCAGAGAACATATGGTATGAAGCAGGACACCTTGAACTAAAGAATCGTCCACCATCTTTTATAAACTGATATTTGGATGAAATCTGACACACAACACTTCCTATCCAGTTGGCAACAATTATATCTCAGCATATAATTTATCTTCCAATTTATGGAAGATGAGAATGAACACTAACAGACTGTACTGCCAAATATATTGTGAGTCTTTAAATTTGCAGTATATATTTTCCTTTATTTTCTCATTTTATTTAGAATGATTTCATGAAACAGAGAGGTATGAATGCTGTGATTCTTGTATGTTAAAAATTAGAATATTTCCCTGTACTCAATAACTTTGTGTCCAAACTTGGTAGTTCTCTAGTATTTCAAAACAGCATCTTCCAAGGTCAGATAATGTTCTATCAATAAGTAAGGCATTTGGAAGTTTGTTACATATGTAGTTTCACACCAGTCATTAACTGTGCCTGTTACAGGTCATGAATTACCTCCTCTGGTGGCAGGAGTGATCTTCTTACTGTGACCACAATTCAAACTGTAAAATTAAATATTAGTATGTTTCACAGTTTCGGTGGCAGTAAGAAAAATTACCAGCACAAATCTAATGTCATAAAATTGACATGCCTTAAGCAATAATTTGTTCCAAGCTGTTAACTGTTGATATGCAAAAGAAGCTACAATTTCTATTGTGGTCTGGTAAGAATATAATTTGTTCTCTTAATGGCAGTCCAATTTTGCCACCTTAATTCATTCTGGCATTTGACAAGCTCATCTGAAGTTATCCCCTATATGATATAAACATTGCATGTTCCACTGCTTTCAGACTTACTGTAGTAATACTGCAATGTTTGATTTGTCATATATTGGAAGTTTGAAATAAATCAACTTCATCACCTTCCAGAATGCAGTATTATTTTTAAACAGAGAACTAATCAAGCCACAAAGTTAAGCCACTGCATCACCTGCATAATATAAATAATTAAAAATGAAATACTCTAATATTTTACATAAATGTCTGGAGATGCAAACATTGTGTGCAATAAACTACGGAGTACCTCATACAAAATTACTCTGATAGCTCAGTTACTGCCGTAATTAAACACTTAACATAAATTATGCCTGTAATTATTAATTATGCCAGATGAATATGAATGGAAAAATACATATGAAACACAGAATATCATAACATATGAATGTATATTTAAGGGAAAACATAAATAATGACACACGAGTTTGTCAGGCTGTCAGATCTTTCAAGAAATACTATTATGACACAGAATATTTCACTTTTCTCTATTATTTTCAAATATTATCACGATCTGTTTTCTAGTTTCTTTTATTATATTATTTACACTTCTAACAAGATAATATCATTCCACTTTGAGTAAAGAAAGTGCATTATTTTTATACACCATGAGATTTTTAACGTCATCAAAAGACAACACTGAGATGGGCAATACAACTTCCTGTATCACAATCCTGTAATTCCATTGTTCCTGTTAATAAAGCCACGACTTCATGCATTTAGATAATGGATCATGTGCTAGAAGCCTCGGTATTCATTATAACTCTATAAAGCTAGTTCACACTTCTGAAGTAGCTTCAACAGAGTGGGTACAGCACATTAATATCGAGTCTTTACAAATATTGACAGGTTCCTCCCATCTTAATACACAGGAGAAAGGTTGAGGGTGAGGTTACGTATAGCATTGGTGCGGTTTGCGCGTGAAGACTTGATAATCTGGATCACCATTGTCTTGCAGTCATGACACACATTCATTTCCAGCCCCTTCAACTTCTCCTTTTTGGCATCCGGTCTTCCAGCTGTCTTTGACCGACCAAGTCTACTCCTAATAGAAAACATCAGTCAAATCAAAACAGCTGATTACTTTGCTTATACATACAAATAGGTGTTCTTGTTCTCTACTAATTAAACAGAATGCAGAGAGTAGGGACATTCATCACACTGTTAAAACACAGTACTGGAAATGAGAAATTTCATAAAATATTAGTTACACTATACAGTCTAGGATATCTTTCAGAAAAATGACTGGTTACAGTGTTGATGATGAGGGTTCAACTGCCAGCTAGGATGGTTCTTGTTACTACTGTATCCAGTAGGCCAGCTATCGGGGCCCATCTAACCTCCCACTCAATAGCATGAAGCTTCTTTTTCCAGGGGCAAAGTGGTTAAAGCATGACAATGACCTTTTCACTTCCATCTAGTATCAAGTCAACAATGTCTGCAGCTTCACCTCCACTTCCCTGTACATCTTCATGGCTTAGTGTTTAAGCACAGAATAAATACAACTCTTTACCTCAAAACCTAGACAACCCTCAAGCTTTGTGGAACCAAAGTTTAAACAGAATATATCACATCGGGAAGTAGTCATTCACAGATGTCAAATGCTTAAAAACATCTGCAATTATTGATATTAATTCAGTACTTGACAGATGATTCCCCAAGCATTTGCACATGCAAATTTATATATATTACATATATATATATATATATATATATATGTGTGTGTGCGCCTGGGGGTGGGGAGTAGTTGGAAGGGTGGGAGCATGTGCCCTTATGTAATTCAGTTACACAACATAATGCAACAGTCAGTACATATTTACTACTATACAATATAGACACATAAGCTAAAAGTTAAGTCCCATTTATGCAGTTTCCTAGCAAGATTTAATAACCCATAGTTACCGATATGTTTAAAATATGACATACTTAATGATATATATTTAATCATATACAGTGTGGCTACTAACTCATTTTTTAAAGTCTTACACATCACTGCACATATATAAAAAGTTCATAATATAATTTTATTCTTGTTAATGGCTTACAGAATTAATACTTTATCAGCCCCATACCATCTTTCTGGCCCAGCCAGCCCACACACACTGGATACTGGAAGCTCTGTCCCCAGGACTGGAGCTTGACCACTCACTCCATGCTGACATAAATGTATACAGCAGGTGTCTCAAATATGCAGCCTGCTAGTAACCCCTTTAAATAAATTGAGTTTCTTGGAAGAAAAATGTTTGGTTTGTTAGTGAGAGAGCTCCTGTTATGATTGACAAAATTAATGGTGTAGCAAAATAAAAAAAAATGTGGGAATGTCTTTTCTTAGCTTTCTTCGTCAAGAAGCATTATCTACAGACAGGCAAAAAATCAGTCACATAACAGACCCTGTCATAAAAACAGTGAATTTCATTGAAGTACCCTTTAACCATCATGAATTCATAGCATTACTGGAATAAGTACAGAGCAAATATGGCAAAAAAATCTGTCATACTAATGCAAGGTGTTTAAATCACAGTCTGTTTTGAAACTTTCTTTTTTACATGTTGAATGGAATAAAATTACTCATGGAAAAGAATGACAGAAATATTGGAGAACTGAAACAAGAATGATGGATCAGGGGACTAACATTTCTTGTAAATGTGACTGGCCACGTCAGTAATTTGGACAAACACCTACAAGGTAAAATAAGCTCCTTACCGAGATGTATGACAATAGCAAGGCCTTCAAAGGCAAGCTTTGACTGTGAGGAAACCAGTTAAAACTGCGTAACCTTGTTCACTTTCCACAGCTGAAATGTCTAGGCACTGTTTATTCTGAGTGCAATCTAGAATGTTCACACTCCATTGCTTTGCTTCAAGCAGAGTTTGGCAAAAGATTCTACGAATTCAAAATTATGAGACCAGAATATTTCTTCTGTCCTTTACCTTTAAAAGTAGACAAGAAAAGGCTCTCCAGAAGGTCTGAAAATTGAATTAATTAATCTGCAATGTGATACTACCCTTAACCACAAATTTTTTGAAACAAAATTGTAAGATTTTTATTCCTGCTTGCCAGAAGAAACATTTACTGTGCTCAAATGCTTAAAATTAAGAATGACTGCAATGTTCAGCAGCATTTATGCATGTGAACAATTTTTTCCCCCTTATGAACAATAATAAGATGAAAAGCCAGTCCTATTTGACAGATGGACATCTGAAACCTGTCATGAGAGAACAGAAGTCCCCTTCCAGCATAAGAAGCCAAGTCTGCAACCAGACTTCTCAGTAACTGAGGTAATACTGGACCAGTTAGTGGTCTGCTAATTTTTATAGCATAAAACCCAAAAGATTTTCTTCGTAATTTACTGTAGGGACTACAGCATGGAACACGTGCGCATGCAGGGCTAGGTAGTGTACAACATACATTAACGAAGAGATAGCAGCCCAATAAAGTTTTTAATGGAGAAAAAAAAATAATAATAAACAAATGTGATGCCAGTAAAAATAAACGCAACTGGAACCATCTTACAATCATTCAGAAAATACCTTCCTGACAACACACGGCCTGCATGCGGCCCACAGGGCTTAATTGTTGTGCGGCCCATGATGACTTTTGGAAATAAACTTGTATGTTTTAAAAAACTATAAAACAGATGTAATATCCATTATTAAGTTTTCAAAATAGTTAGGAAAAGAACAAATGTTTTCTTTCAATGTATCACATTTTATCATTTTTTTCTAGGTTAATTAATTAAAAATAAAAATAATTATTTTTTATTTAATTAGAAAATTATTAATGAAGTATCCCTCCTCCCTCGAAATCTACCCCTGTGGTCTGCAGCTTTTTTCTTTGGAGCAATATGGCCTCATCGCTTTCTTAGTTATGCAGGCATGAAAAAGACAGTTCACATTCTACTGCAAAAATAACATGCAGCCCGGCACAGTTCTTTAATTCCTGAATTGGTCCATGCTCAACTTCAGTTTGAGATCCCTAGTATACAGCTACACCTTCACTCCACAATATTCCTTTATAGTGTGGTGCTTAATTAAGCATAGGGACAACTACACAACTTTACTCAGCAATCATCTACACTGGGTCAACCTCTTGCATAGGCATTTACAGAATGCATGAGAAGCAATTTACCTTCTTTCACTAGTTGTAGTGGTAGTAGATGCAGGGCTGATGGCAGGGAGTGACTGGGGGCCCTCCATGCTGTCAGCCATGCTAGAACCAACTCCAGAACATGGGGCAGACAAAGACCCTCCACGAGTTAAGTTAGGACTTGAAGGTGCACTCCCTACACTGTTGCGTACCATGTCTGGCACCATCAGACGTGACATCAGTGATCTAGGAAATGATTCTTTTGTCTCTTCCTCTGGTGAAGACAGTCCAGGACTCAGTGCAAACACTGGCACTCGAGAGAAATGCTCTGTTGGAATTCGCATCTGTTAGGACAGAATATTAAATACTACATGTACGAGGATGTTAACCTCACAATTATCATACGAAAGCTCCAGATTGTATGGCACAATTAAAGTGATGTAGCAGTAACAAAGCTATGCAAACATTATACAATATATGCTTAATTGTAATTCCAATTTCGATAATTATAAGAGCATTACCACACTTATTGGCATTATGCAATATTCAGTGCACAATTCACATGTCAGATATATTTTTAATCTAATTTCCTTATTTTGTAAGGAAAGCCAGACTTACACCACCACTTAGAGGGGGAGGAGAGAGAGAGAGAGAGAGAGAGAGAGTGTTTGTGTTTGTGTGTGTGTGTTTGTCCATCCATCCATGTACCTCCTTCTCCTAATAACTTTTAAAGCCAATGGTACTAAAACAGTTTCTTCTCCTCCAAGTACTTCGGATTTTCCCCATCAGTACCATTCCAGAAACATTCCATACATATTCCTCCAACTACCATTGATGCTATATAATTTTTGCCATTGACAGCATTGTTCAACAAAGCCTCTCTCTTTCTCTCTCCCAATCAGAATCAGGTTAACTTCCTGAAACATAGTATTAACCACTCTTAAACATCTCTCTCTCTTTTCCGCTATGAAACTAAAATCCCTTAATTTCTTGACAGTAACATCATGTCATTAGATATCATGTACCACTATACTTATTAACTTCTTACTTTCAATTACATAAACAGAATACCTGTTGAGAATTGTTCTTAAGTGATAGTATTGGAACTTCACGCAGATTCTTGAACCTTCTGTGAGAGAAGTTCATTGCAATATATGCAACTTCTCTCAGGGTAAAATATAAAGCTAAGTTAGCCCCTGTGCATGCCATGAAGGCATGTAAGGGAAAGAGAAGTACATCTTTATTCATTCCTAATCCCAGCACTGGATGGAGGTGAATGATCATCTAAACACCCCTGCCATTTTATCCCTTGGAAAGAGTCATGGAAACAAATGAGGAGGAGAACTGGTGGGCCCAGAGCCAATCTAGATGTTTTGGATAAGAGAAAAATCGATGGCCCCTAACAGGATTTGAATCATGAATCGTCCAACCCAAAGCCTAGTCATGTAACAAGGTTTTCATAATGCAAAGGATCATGGCAATTGCAAAAATCAGTATGGTCATGACCTTTAAATATTGTGGTGCTAGTAACAAACCTATTACACCAATTTTGAAATTATGTGAGATCTGAGGTTCTCACTACCATATTGATTAATAATCAAGAATGATGGGATGTTAAGGTGTGTTGACTGTTAAAAGAGTTACCGATGTTTCTGAGAGGCATGGTGCCTCCATCTTCAGGCTCAAGCATTCCAAGAAGACTTTGTTAAAATCATGTCTCAGTCAAGATCCTTCTGAATATGGGATGTTACTTTAAGAGTTTAACATTTTCAGTATGTCAGATTTTACACAGACTTATTCTAGTTGCATCCTACATCTTGGGAAGAACATTATTGCAAAGCTTAAATTCCTAGACTATTTTAAAGCCATACCTTTGAGTAACACTTGGCACAAACAGTCCTTTTGCAGAGTTTACAGAGCTGTCCCCAAGGGCCAAATAATCCAAATCTTGTCTTTAAACACAAAAAGCACACCTGAAAACATGAATACAAATGCCTGTAGACAAAATGTGCAGACTTGATGTTAAAATAATTCAATTACTTTACATCTTATCATCATCACCATCAGCACCAGTTTATAAGCCATTTGAGGCTTGTTCAGTCTGCATGGGTGTTAGTCTCTCTGTCATTTCCTTTTTGCATTTTATAAAAGCAATGCTTCTGTTGGATATCAAATTCAAACATTCACACTTATATCTAATTTAAACATTCACACATCAAAGATATATGACTACTTACAGAAGATCATGTTTAATAGTGGACAGGTCTCACAAAAAGAAAAGTATTTTGAAAATATTTTGAACCCCATCATGATAGGAAAACCCAAATGTCTCACCTTTCGCTTCTCAACATCTTCTTTAACGTGGCCCTCCACAGGAAGACTTTCCAATTCAGCCTTTGTTAGCACACTACGAATATGAACAATTTCCTCCAGAGTGAGTGACAGGCATTCCATCGCTTGCTGCCAGTTTTTCTGCGAATTGACAAGTGTATCAGAATGTTTTCATCAATCATAATTAGGACACTTGACAGGAGGGAGTTAATAGAATTAAAAAATTTATGGCCACAGTCAATGACACACAAATTTTAGTATGCCTCCCACGATTGCTGTATGCTATATTCCACCTTGTCCATTACTTACTTACCCTAAAAATACTCTAAGTAAAGAACACTTTACTGTACAGTTAACAGACAATTACACACACAATAACTGATTTACTGTACAAACAATCAGTTTCTGCACAATTATGCTACATGTGTCAGCCATTACACCCATCACCAGGCAAAATCTTTATGAAAGTGTAAGGACAATAAATATTTATGACATGAGAGGCCTTTCCCTTACCAGTGCTGTCACACTAGTGTGTATACTATTGTAGATAACATAGTGGAGTGTTGCATTTGTTATAAACTAAATATGTACTTGTTTTCATGTAATAATATTGTTATAAAATTTGTAACCAACTTCAGAAATATACTGAAAAACTGTTAAAAATTGTGCATCTTAATAATTGGATGTTCAAATTAATTAATAAGAAACAGGAGTACATTGACTTTCAATAGTAACTACTGTGTTTAGGTTGCCAAACGTTGTTATGCTGTATTCTAGAAGTAATGAAAATAAATACAAGATTCTGAGAAGAAAGGTAATCGATAGATCATGCTGTGTTACAGCTAGAGGTCAACATCCAATTATTAAATCATCCACCATTTTTAGCCATCTTTAGGAATATTCCTGAAGCTGATTATAAATTTTATAACAATATTATTACGTGAAAGCAAGTAATGGTATGTATTTATTTTATAACAAACACAACACTCAGCTACGTTATCTACAACACTACATGCACCAATATGAAGACACTTGTAAGAGAGAAGCGTGTAGCACCACCATTATTTACCTTCCTTTGTGCGTTTTTGTAAAGATTTTGCCTGATAATGACCATAATGGCTGAAACATCGAGCATAATTATGCAGAATTGGATGTTTTTAGAGAAACTCAATTTTTGTGTTGGACTGTAAATGTCTATTGACAATATAGTTCTGACAACACAACAGGATGTATCTGCCTAATAATACTTTCTGTATCAACCCATTCATAATTAATTATGTGACAATAACCCAGAAGGTGCAGTCTTTTTTTTTTACATCAACCTTTCTGATCCTCTTGTGCTCAGTGTGTGTGGAGGAAGCATTCATGAGAAGGATTCTGCTACTCACAGTGATAGAAGACTGATGAGAATATTAGTAAATATGGCTCAAGATGGCCTCCGAACCAAAATGTGAACATGATATTCCCAAGACCTATTAGCTTCACTAATGATAAAAGCTTGTCTGCACACACACATACCTACATCTGATAAATGCTAAAATCTAGCAACCCCCAACCGAAAGTTTAAGGTTGGCTGGAAAGGTAAAAAAACAAAGGACCTCAACAGACTGCAAACTTCTAACAGCACTTCCAGACCAACATACTTACTGACTGTAGCAGTTCATCTTGCAAGGAGCTGCGTGACCATGACATTTCTGGCAAAGTGCAACCCAAGTTTCCAGAGTCTGTTTCTGAGCTCGCTGAGGAAAGAGTAGGGCCTCGAGAATGTGGTCGTGAATGCGGTAATGATTGACTTCCACTTTCACCATTACCAACCACTATGGTGTGCCTCCTCATTGAAGCTCTCCTACTTGGACACTGTGTTGCCAGGTCATATGCTAAAAACACAGAATCATATGCTGTAAAAACGTGACAGAGCTACATCAACAGCAGGGATTATTCTTAATTTACATGCAAAAACCTCATAATTTTTTATGCAGCGTAAAGCATGATTCACTAAATGTTTCTGACAATAGGTGGTTCGTGAATATGCAACTGTGCTGAAAACTGTCCATAGTAATGTATGTCAGTGTAATGTAAAGTATATTGAAGAAGGCCAACCCATGTAAAACTAGGTGTAGGAGGGAGGATAATATTACATGGATCATAAAGAAACAGTGTGGAAGCATCAGGATTTTTCACAAGGTGGTGCACAGATTTTTAAAACACTGCGGGACAAGACATTTACAGACGTGATTTAATTAAAATCCTTACTTAATCCTGAGGAAAAAAAACTGTAGGACCTGAATGAAACTTAGTTTTGTTTTTGTTTAATTTTTACTGTTTAATATATTATAAAATATAAAATATGTCAAAATCCCAATGTGGTGTTAAGTGGCTGCACCACCTTGTACCTCATTGTCACCACCCCAGGCTAGACGAGTAATGAGTATATTCATCTGGCCCAGGAAAGGGATCAGTGGCAGGCTCTTGTGAATGTGGTAATAAATTTTCCAAGTTCCATACAAAGCAGGGAATTTCTTAACTAGCTCAGCAGCTACAAAAGTATGACTCTGCAAAAACACAGTTTTTTTGTCTGACAGTACTTCAGTCTTCAGTGAACGGTATATCATGATAACAACAAGCACACATAATGTGGCCTGGTATTAAATGGATTCTGGGTACAGAAATAACTGCCACTATCAATACTGAAATTTAGAATAAACATTAGTATGTGTGTAACTTCCATAAACCATTTGAAGACTGGAGTAAAGGAAACTCCAAAAACATTATTTTTATTAAACATAAAAGCAAATTTCACCCTAGAACAGGCCACAAAGGCCCAGAGTGGGAGCAGAGCTATAGCACTACACTTTCTTTAACCTCGGCGATAGATGAGGGTGGGTGGCCAGCGACATGCTCTCACCACTTTACCCCCTGGAAAGATTTAGTACCCATTGTATAGGTGGCTGGGTGAGTGCCACGGCCAGTCTGATCGAGTAAAAAAACCTCACACAATAAAAGATTGCCTATGTAACAATCCTGTAAACTGTAAGAAGCGTTCATATTTATCCTTCAGTCGTTTCTCATTCAGTGAACATGTCCAACAACAAATCAAGAAATTTCATACCTCTAGAGCATAATGGTTAGTTCATATACCTCCTACCTCCACGCTTAACACTAGAAGCATTGCATTTTGTCCCAATAGTGTAATTATATGTTTCATACGTGGGTGTATCAAAAAGTTCCGAGACTGGACCTACAGACTAGAATTATTTACTTGATTTAATTTTGGGCAGCATCCCCTTCAAAATAGTCCCCTTGTGCAGCGACCCATCGATCCCAGCTCCGTTGCCACTGCCGGAACGCGTGCTGAAGTCCTGTTCTCGAAGCGTACCAAGAACATTTTGCTATTCCCACTGGATCTCCTCCACTCTGTCAAAGCGACGACCCTTTAGCTGCAGCTTCATCTTCGGGAAGAGGAAGAAGTCGTAAGGGGCCAAATCTGGTGCATATGGCGGATGTGGAAGTGTGATAATGCTGTTGTGGGAGAGAAACGCACGCGTTACGAGAGCTCGGTGAGAGTGTGCATTGTTATCGTGGAGCAGCCAATTGCACGCGCGCCACAGTTCAGTTCATTTTCGCCGAATGTCCTCACTCAGACGGCGAAGAACACTGCAGTAGAATCCGGCGTTCACGGTCTGGCCTTCGGGGGCAAATTCGTGGTGCACAATCCCTCGAATGTCGAAAAACACGATGAGCATGCACTTGGTCGCGCTGCGGCTCTGTCTCGCCTTCTTCGGTGTTGGAGATCCTGGGCTCTTCCATTGCGAAGACTGTTGTTTAGTCTCGGGACCATACCTGTAGACCCAACTCTCGTCCCCATTGATGACCCTCGACATGAAGGATGGGTCATCCAGGGCACGCTGACGAAGCTCTTGACAAATTGCAACATGGTGCTCTTTCCGTTCGGAGGGTCAGAAGCCTGGGCACGAACTTTGCAGCAACGCGGTGCATGTTCAAAACACACGTGAGAATTGTCTGCACTGTTCCGTATGACACATTAACGATTGCAGCAATGTCCTTAATGGTTCTCCGACGATCCTCATGCACAAGCCGCCGAATTGTTTCCACATTTTTAGGTGTTGAGCTCGTGGAAGGTCGCCCTGACCTCTCGTCGTCTTCGAGCGATGTTCTGCCTCTCTTGAAGCGCGCGTGCCACTCGAAACACCTCGCACGACTCATGGCCTCATTTCCATACGCACGTCGTATCATTTCAAAAGTCTCCGCTCCAGATTTGCCAAGTTTCACGCAGAATTTGACGTTTGC
>Ga0123352_10011083_pt1 | contig 14189 bp, 13 predicted proteins | sample TergutLab28metaG_FD_89700 | JGI IMG/M metagenome (GOLD analysis project Ga0123352, IMG submission 89700) | Labiotermes labralis P1 segment gut microbial communities from Petit-Saut dam, French Guiana - Lab288 P1 | ecosystem: Host-associated > Arthropoda: Insects > Digestive system > Gut ... | reverse complement strand
GGACGCTTGTGAGTACGGTAATGAACCTTCGGGTTCCATGAAATGCGGGGAATTTCTTGACTAGCTGCAAACCAGTTAGCTTCTCAAGAAGGACTCTGCACCATGGAGTAAGTAAGTAAGGCAAGGATAAAGTGAAAAAGATGGACATAGGCACATACTCCTTCCCATTTAAGTACGTGCTGCCATGGAAAATACCCACATCATTTGAATCCCCGGGTGGATGCATAAGATATAGTGTCACAACGTACATGGATACAGCAAGCCTGGGCTTTCAGTCAGCCGTGGCTTTCTTTACTGTCAATGCAATTTTGGATCTGAACAAAATCCCTAAGTCTGCAGTTTGTATAAAACATCTGTAATCCATCATCATTCGTACTGTAGTAGGTATTGAAATGACTATAAGGTTCATGTTGCTGTGACTGTCTTCCAGCAAGCATACACAGCCCGGTCACAGCGAAAAATGAACGTGTGCTGCTGCCAGTGCAGAAGAGTGTCAGCAGTGATGAAAATCCCATGTCAGGGATTCGTACCAGGCGAAGCCATCCTGATCAGTGCACAGATCAACAATTTCAGTAACAAAGCAATTAGCTATGTAAAGGCAGAACTAGCTCAGGTAATTAAAACCACAATGTTCTGCTGTACAAAGCATAACAACAACTGAAGCATTCACCACCGCTTTTACAAATAACTAATTTTCTTTGCACAGACTGGTCCTTGGGTCATGCACCATAGGCTGACATTTGATGTAATGTTACAGGTAATATGTAGTCATATGACAAAGAATATCTTAATGAATTATGCCTATGCACTGACCAGGGTCCATAGTCCTGTCTTGGACTCGGCCTCAAGAAGATGTGATGATAGACTGGTTGTTTGGCTATTAGACAATTTAAATGAAATCGAAATTGCATTATTCAAATTTCGGAATGTGTGGTGGGGTTTAGCAGTTCAAACCTCTAATTGCTGTCTGCATTTAAACCTCGTATGTCATTAGAATCAGAATGAAGGACAAAGTCACAATATGAAGATTGATAATAGTTCCTTTGAAAGGGTGAAAGAGTGCAAACATCTGGGAACAACCTTAACAAATCAAAATTCTATTAAGGAAGAAACTAAAAGCAGGTTGAAGTCAGGGAATGCTTGCTATCATTCAGCACAGAATCTTTTGTCTTCCAGTTCACTATCTAAAAATTTAAAGAATGAGATACAAAGAACTATAATTTTGCCTGTTGTTTTGTATTGGTGTGAAACTTTGTCATTCACATTGAGGGAGGAATATAGGCTGTGGGTGTTTGATAACAGGATGCTGAGGAGAATATTTGGGCCTAAGAGGGACCAGGTAACAGGGGAGTTGAGAAAACTACATAATGAGGAGCTTTAAGATCTGTACTGCTCACTCAATATTGTTCGGGTGATAAAATCGAGAAGAATGAGATGGGCAGGGCATGTAGCGCATATGGGGGAAGGGAGAGGCAGATACAGGGTTTTGGTGAGGAAACCTGAGGGAAAGAGACCATATGGGGGAGCCAGACGTAGACAGTAGGTTAATATTACGATGGATCTTCAGGAAGCAGCTGGATTGGACAGTAAAGTCCCATATAATAACAGCCAATATAGATACAATGGGCATTTATTATTTTTTCTCTTGCAAGTCTGTTGAACAGAAGGGCATGTATGTGTCAGAGGATGGGAAGACCAAGACATTCACTTAAAGAGCCAGGAGTCAAGGAGAAAGATATTTATGTACTCATATTTAAAACCTGAAAGAACATTTCAGGATGTGAGAAAATGAAGCACGGGTAATTTAGTAAAATTCATAGCACACTATCTTCGCTCTATGAGTTAGTGAGAACCAAACATTTTAGTTGAGTGGTTAGCACACTCACTTTACATTCAACAAGCCCAAAGTTCAGATCTCACTCTGGAGACTGTCCAACCCAAACGACATTGTTGTACATCTCTTCAGATTATCAAATCAGGGTAAGACCATTTCTTTCCACATCATTTACAATTCATTATTCATTAATCACTCTACCAATCAACAAATGCATAGAAGATTTACCATCTTCTGGGATGTGACACATTGTAATTGCAGAACGCATTGTGTTATGTCCCTTAAGACAGTCATCTCATGATCATTGCTGAAAGAACCTCAAATTTCACAACAGTTATACAGTCTGAAGAACAAACAAGATTATTAAATAAGTAAGTAAATAAATAAATGTACTAAGCACTTATAATGAACACAAAATTCTCTCCAAATAGGTAGTCAAATACAATCACAACACAGAACCCAGAAAGATGAAGGGAGCTGTTGCAGAAGTTCTGAGAGGGGCAGTGATGCCCTATGAGTCACAAGTGTAGATGGGAGAATTCCTCCAGATTCCTGCACTGGCAGCTTCCAGACTTGATCATTGCACACTGATCAATATACATTACAAATTGTATGTAAGTGACATGAATCATGTCATCTAAGATTCATCAGACAGCTAAACAGCAAACTTTGCATAGTACCAGCTGTAAATATTGATCTGAAGGTCCAATCTATTGGAAGGGTATGCAAAGACAGCATGTACCCTGCTGCCAGACCTGACCTCTGGATCAGGATTTGCCACTGTCTAGTCAACAGTCCCTAATGGATTAAAATATCATTCATAAGTTTTCAAGAACATTTTTCATTTGCATTTCATATTAAAAAATTGGGAAGCTAAATGTACATTCCAGCCAGGCATAATGGGATAAAAATAACACTGCATGTGAAATGTAGCCTTCCACCATAGTCTTCACTCTTCTGGGTTATTTCATAGTGTTCATTGGTAGTTTGTTACAGACACTTCAGGACACTATATTATTGGTTACATCTTCAATGGTTAAGCATTGCAAGAATGCTGGATGCTTGAAGAGTGGAATAATACATTGTCCTGAAATGTTGCTTAACAAAGTACTAACAATGGCATGCAACATGCCAGGAGAGTGAAGACCTCAATATATTTTGTCTGAACCTTCATCCACCTGGGTTGGTATGTAAATTATGGCATATGGTTTACATAAACATGTTGTTTGAAGAGAAAAAGTAAAATTGTGAAATAAATGCCATTCTTTGGAAAATAAAACAGAGATTATGAAGAACATCCTAAAAATTCAAAAATTTCCATGTTGCCTGATTATACAAAATTAATTTTAGAGGTGTTTTTCTTACATGAGTTCACATACATGTATGCAAATCTTTTAAGGGTTAAATTAGGTACTGCAGTTAGAACGTAACTTCATGTTTTGCACCGCGGTAGCATAGTGGTTAAGGTGCTGTGCTACAAATCGGAAGGTCGCTGGTTCGATCCCAGCTGGTGTCAGTGGATTTTTCATTGACATATCATTCCGATCACACTATGGCCCTGGGGTTGACTCAGCCTCCAACACAAATGAGCTCCAGGAGTATTTCCTGGGGGGTAAAGGCTGCCAGTGCATAAGGCTGACAACCTACCACCATCTGTGCCGTTGTCACAAAATCTGTGAACCTTAACTTCCTGGAACCCTCTGGGCCTGTAATGGGACTGCTTTAAATTCATGTTTTGCAACTGTGAAAGCTCAAATACCACCCTCTCGAGAAGACCATAGAGTAAACCACAACAGCCATGGGAATGAACATATATAGGTCTAAAATCCAAGGACCCAACTTCATATCATTAGCAGGACCCTTAACAGCAACAATCTGTGACATAAAAAGACAAAAGTAAAGGTAAAGGTAAAGTTTGCCCTGTAACAGGCCATGAGAGCCCATAGTGGAGTAAGAAGTATAGTTGTACTACTTCTTTAACATCAGTGTGGGATGGGGGTGGGTGGTTAACACCACACCCCAGCCACTTTACCCCCTGGCAAGAGACCCAGTACCCATTGTGATTCTCATGACAAATCAGGTCAAATCATGCTAAGAGGTGTAAATGAAACTTTATGATCTATTTGCTTTATGTTATAGCTGCAAGTGTGTTCATCTGGATTGGCCATGGGTGAGACTCTTGTGAAAGTTCCTGTCACCATTGGTACAGTACCTTTCAGGCAGCAAGTGCAAGACTTGGAAGAGGACACAGAACCTCTCCTCCAAAGGACCAACCTATGTAAGAAAACCATTATGCATAGTAGGAGTTGAAGATAATGAATTTAATATCAGATCAGACTGTTCCTGTGTTCTTATTATACATATGGGAACAGCAATATTGAGACCTTGTCATATTAAAGGAATATTAACATTTTAACTTTTAAGAGTGTCTTCAGTGAGCAGAATGTAGATGGAAAAATATTAAAATAGACACAAGTTTATCTGTTATTGTGGTAGTGCATGATAAGTGGGTCCCTGTCACCACAGCATGGCTTGTCTTTAGGTTGCGGATGGAGGAATGGCCTCCAATATGGAGGGTAGCTGTGAAAATATTGAATAAGCAGTCGCTGACAGCCGACAAGGTGTGGTCCTCCAGCTTGGAGGTTGGACGAGGTGCTAGGAACTCCTCACCATAAAAACTGGCCTTGTTAAGAAATGGATACATTTGCCTTAGGCCTGGATTGATCCTTTGGTACGACCTAAGCAAAGGAAAAAGGACATGAGATTTGGAACTTGGAATGTTATGAGACTTTATAAGTCTGGGTCACTTACAAGAGTGCACAGGGAATTAGCGAGATATAAATTAGATTTAGTGGGTGTACAGTAGGTAGGTGAGACAAAGGGCGCACTGTAGAGCAGGGGATTGTATTTCTTTATATGGAAAAGGAAATTAAAATCAATTGGAACAGACATTTTTGGACACCACAGAAAGATGTCAGCAGTTAAGAGGGTAGAATTTGTTAGTGATAGGATGGCATATATAGTTCTCAGAGGTTGCTGGTGTAATATCATGCACCAAGTGAGGAGAAAAGTGATGATTCAAAAGACAGTTGTTATGAGGAACTAAAGCAGGTTTTCAATCATTTTTCTAAGTACCATATGAAAATTCTGTTTGGAGATTTTACTGCAAAGTTGGGGAAGGGGATATTTTCAAATCAACAATTGGGAATGAGAGTCTATATCAGAATGATGATAATAATAATAGTAATAATAATGGTGTTAGAATAGTGAACTTCGTCACATAAAAAAAATCTAGTTTGTTAAAAGCACGATGTTCCCACACTGAAACATACACAAATACACCTGGATCTCTCCTGGTGGGAAGACTCATAACCAGACTGATCACATATTCATAGATGGATGGAATTCATATACACTCGATGTATGATCTTTCAGGGAAGCTTGACTGTGATACCAATCACTGCCTGGTGGTTGTGAAAGTTAGGGAAAGATTGGCAGTAGGTTAACAAGCAGCAAAGAAGTTTGATGTGGACAGACTTAATCTCAGGAAGCTGTTGGAGCTGGAGGTTAGGAAACAGTATCAGATTATAATATCAGATTTGCAGCTTTGGAGAACTTCAATGATAGCAAGGACATAAGCAGGGCTTGGGAAAGTATTAAACAGAATATGAAAACCTCAGCTAAAGACAGTCCAAGTCTGTATGAACTGAAGCAGAATTAACTATGGTTTGATGAAGAATATTCACAATTATTAGATCAAAGGAAGCAAGCTAAAATGAAGTGGTGACATGATCCAAACCAAAGCAATGTAAGATATAAAGCTATTAGACATTTCAGGAACAAAAAGATGGAACATCTGAAAGCTAAAATTGAGGAACTTGAAACTAACTGTAAGATTAAAAATATCAGAGACTTGTACAGGGTAATCAATGACTTTAAGACAGGTTACCAGCCTAGAGCTAATATAGTACAGGACGAGAAGGGTGATATGGTTACAGACTACCACAGTATTATGGTTAGGTGGAGGAACCATATCTCTCAGCTCCTGAATGTACATGGGGTTAATGATCTTAGGCAGACAGAAATACAATCAGCAGGACCACTAGTGCCTGAACCTAGTGCCTTAGAGGTTGAGATGGCTATTGAGAAGCTAAAGACATAAATCGTCAGGTAATGATCAAATCCCAGCAGAGTTGATCAAAGCAAGGGGTAGAACAATTCATTCTGAGATCCATTAACTTACTTCTATTTGGAATAAAGAGGAATTGTCTGAGGAGTGGAAGGAGGCAATCATTGTACCTATTTATAAGAAGGGTGACAGAACATATTGTACTAATTATAGAGGCATGTTACTTTTGTCAACTACATACAAAATTGCAACCACCATCCTGCTGTCAAAGTTAACTCCATATACAAAGGAAATTACTGGGGATCATCAGTGTGGATTTCAACAACTGCTGATCTTATATCCTGTATATGTCAAATACTTGAGAAAAAATGGGAATACAATGAAGCAATGCATCAGCTATTTATAGATTTCAACAAAGTCTATGACTCAGTTAGAAAGGGGGTCTTGTATAATATTTTCATTGAGCTTGGTATCCCCTGAAACTGGTAAGGCTAATATAAATGTGTCTGAATGAAACCTGTAGCAGAGTGCAGGTAGGCAAACATTTGTCTGACCTGTTTCCTATTAAGAATGGTCTGAAACAAGGAGACACTTTATTGCCATGAGGGTTCATGTAAACCCGAATAGCCGGAAATTAAATGGGACATAACAGGTTCTAGTTTATGCTGATGATGTTAATATGTTGGGTGGAGGCATACATACTATACAGAAAAACACAAAAGCTTTAGTAGTTGCTAGGAAGGAGACTGGACTAGAAGTAAATGCTAATAAAACTAAGTACATGGTCTCAAGTCTCCAGTTAAGAATGAACAACAAAGCCAATATATAAAGACTGATAATATTTCTTTCGAAAGGCAATTCATATGTTTGGGATCAATCCTATAGAATCAAAATGCTATTCAGGAAGAAATTAAGAGCCAGTTGAAGTCAGGGAATGCTTGCTATCATTCAGTGCAGAATCTTGTCCTCGAGTTTGCTACCCAAAAATATAAAGACTAAGAAATATAGAACTATAATTTTGCCTTTTATTTTGTATGGGGGTGAAACTTGGTCATTCACACTGAGGGAGGAACATATGCTAAGGCAGCATGAAGAGAGGGTGTTGAGGAGAATATTTAAGCCTAAGATGGACAAGGTAAGAGGGAAGTGGATAATGTGGAGCTTAAGATCTGTACACTTCACCCAATACTATTCAGGTCACCAAATCAAGAAGAATGAGACAGGCAGGGCATGTAGCACATAGTGGGGAGTGGAGAGGTGTATAGAGGGTTTTTGTGGGGAAACCTGAGGGAAAGAGACCACTTGGGAGACCCATGCACAGATGGGAGGACAATACTGAAGTGGAACTTCAGGAAATGGGATGTGGGGCATGGACTGAATTGATCTTGATCAGGATAGAGACTGATGGCAAACTCTTATAACTGCAGTAATAAACCTTTGGGTTCTTTAAAATGTGGGGAGTTTCATGACTAGCTGAGAACCACTTGACTTCTCAAGTAAGTAATTTATGGTGGCATTAAAATGGCTGGGCCAGAATCATCTGGTGTGCTGATGCATCTTGGGAATTCAGGAAACAATTTATGATGGAGAGTAATTCTTACCAAAATAATACCATCAAATTCAAAAGTCCTGCTGGTGTGTGTTGGAAACATAATCTAGTAACTTCCTAATGACATAATACTGATATATGCTGTTACCTGATGATAGCACAACCTCATTGAAGTATTACACCTGTGTCTAACCTCTGTTTCAGAGGAACATGCTGCTTCCATCTTGAAGGTAAAATGGGGAAGCAGGTTCCTCTAAATACTGGTTAGCCCCCTACCAGGCTATGGGTGCCATAAACCAAAGGAGTACAATCTAAATGCATCTCCATGGCATTCCCAACAATCAGTCCCATTTATGAGTTGCACCATCCAACACAGAAAGATATGAAATAAATAAATAAATGCTTTCAAAACTTAAATGTCACCAGAATTTGTTCATTCTTATATGACCACTTAATTGCAAAATGAAATACACAATTATTCCACACTTGTTTTAACACAGGAAGTGCACAAAAGCAATACACAAGTAAATATGTTCTGAAAAGTTGAATGAAAAGAAATGAAATAAGTATACCTCTATAACTAATTCCATGCAGCAGTGTCTTTCTGGAGAAGCTAACACTGTTCAGCCACTTAATTCCCACCTGTTACAGAGCTTGAAGGTTCATTTGTATTTACATTAGTCTGATGCTAATCCCTATCCTGAACGAGATGGATCCAGTTTACAATTCTCCTGCCTATGTATTTAAGATCCATTTTAATATTATCCTCCAAGTTATGCCTTGGTCTTGAAAGAGATGTTTCCTTCACATTTTCTGATCAGAACTTTCTACATGTTTTATCTTTTCCAGTCAAGCCTCATTCTTCATCCATCTCATACTTCATGCATACAAATTCTGAAGCTCATCATTATGCAGTTTTCTCCACTCTCATTTATTTCTCCTGTTAGGTTCAATATTTCTTCCATACCCACCCTCTCAGAACTATAATTTAGTATATTTTAACCCTCTGGTACTATAACTGAATACCTGGTGTGATGTGCAGCTGACTCAAATTTAAATGGGAGCTGTATAACAAAAGCCATACTTGTCACTTGGCATTTTGAGCATCATACTGCGTGCCAGGAATACAGGACATTAGGTGCCAAAAGGTTAAAGATGTACAGCTATTTATACATACAACCAAAAAGTATTGTAATTTTTCTTGTTACAGCTTCTCCTAGCACTGAACCTTGTATATTTGGACCATACAGTATTACAGATGAATGTGCCCAACATCGAGTTCAGATATCATTCACACCATTGTACAAACATATCCTGCCACAGGGAACAGTGTGTTAGAAACGGGTACCTGCAAAGAGTTGTATTAAAAAAAACAAGGTATGATAAGTTCGTTACAAGAAAACTGTCATCATGTTTTAATGCAACTACAACCACCAACAGACCCTACTGCACAGAAGTTAACTGCAGCATACCGGACATCAGTCTGTGAATGATCAATAAAAGTAATACCGAGTTAAATAATGTGTGACTGCTAGTTTGATATTCTTTGGTTTCCTCAACCTCGCCCCACATGACACTTTCATCCTATCAGTCAGGACATTTAAAAGGAACTGCGAAAATAAACTTCATAAAATAAAGCTTGATTTAAGGTGGCACAACACACTATATGAGCAACACCTGCCAATTTTCCTGAAAACATACCTGTATAATTTTTGTGAATCCTGTGTTCAGTGATGCTCATTTCTTAAATAACCAGAACTGAGCACCTGTGTCTACTTTTGCCCACAGCCCCCTCCCGCCCCCACCCCAGTCATTTTTTTTGCGGGTGCTAGTTCTGTTTTATTACATTCTGAATGTTGCATACATTTCAGCAAAGGAGAATGGGAAATTTCAAAAGTACAGCAGGAGTTGTATTCAAATACAGCAAAATTGTATTCAGTAGTAAATTACTGGATATACCAATTTCAAAGTTAATAAGTTTCTTACATTTCATTGCAGACTCCATCTAAATAATGGCCCCAGATTTGAAGCCCATAAAAACTCACATCAGAAACACAGTATGGCCACAGTGTAGAACACTGCGATACACAAGTTATTTACCATGTCACATAATTACACAAAATTTATGCAAACAAACACTAAATACATATTTATCCGAGATTACCATATAAAATGTTTTTCTCAATAAATGATACTGTGGCAAAAGTGAACAAACATGGAACGTGGAAACTCCAGTCCATGCCAGACACAGGAATACCAACAGAAATGATTATTTCAACTGACAATATGCTGCCATGTCACATTACACATTGCACAGATCAAAGCTGAAAAGAACTGTTAATCTGTATTGCAATTTGGTTTTAATTTGACAAGTTTCGTATGGGATGGAATTACCAGGCCACATTCCACAGTCTGTGCATATTACAATTACATGTAATAACATCGTAAGAAATATAAAAGTATTTACTGCAAGCAAATACACTAAAAGGTTTATCGTTTACGTTCATACTCCCATTTATAAATTGGTGGAGCATCCTTGGTGCTTGGTTTTACTCTCTTTGGTGTACGTTCTTTTTTATTTAGAAGGTGTCTCTTTATCTCTAGTTTTTGTTGAATTACTGTCAGTTCCCGTTCTCGTTCAATTCTCTTCTGCAATTCCATATACTTCTTGTCTCTTTCTGCCATCAATTTTTCTATGACTTCTTCTTCCACATCAGGAAACGACATATTCTTCAGGGCCGTATTACGAGGTCGATTGATACGTCGTTGCAGGAGGGAAGGATGAGTATCAAGTTGTTTACATAAATCAAATTGTTTTGCTTCCTTTTCAGTATCCACAAAAAATATATGTTTGTGCTTGACCTCATTAGCTGCATCTAATAAGTGTAACTGTGACTGAAGACGCTCAATCTTTCTTGTTTCCATTATACGTTTTGTTGTGACATATCGCACATCTTGACTCTGCATAAGACGTATCTGATCAGGAGTGTGTTCATCATCTTTTTCTAACTCTTTATGTTCGCCATCTTCTACCTTAGAATTAATCATATGGAAGTAGAATTCATCAGGATTACGGCTTAAGGCACGTCTCTTTAAAAGTCTCAGCGTTCTTTGTTTTTCATGGTGGTCTTTAGCTCTCTGACGGTAATCTTTCTTTTTTTCAAGAAGTCCCAGATGTGACCGGCTTTCTGGCTGATGTCTTTCACGGTGAGTGCGTTGATTTGATTTTGAAACTTTTTTCCAGGAAGACATGACTGGAATCTACGTTCTGTCACACCTACAAACAAAAATCACACTTGGTGACAATTACCGTTCTCACTGAAGTGATGCCGTGTAGTCTGGCACATATGTACCACTCATCAGTAACAAATTAAAATAATGGATTTCCGTATCCACGAAATATACAATTCACATGTGCAACAGAACGGGTATATACAGGTTATGTTACTTCACTACCGACATAGAGTGAGGAACTTCGTACAAAACTGATATTAAATATTTCAAACCAGTACACTGATAATCCCAAACCACATGCAACTTACATATTAACTCGTGCTTACATCACATGTACCCTAAAATTACATACCATGAAACACATGCCTCAAACTCCGTAATTATGTATGATTTGTACCTCGATGATCTGTGTTCTGTGACAACCACGGTAACAACCTTGGATCAATGGTAAAGATGGCGGGGGGGAGGGGGAGACAAATTATATCCGTGCAACCTTGTGACTACGTTGCCATTCATTGACGTTGAACAGGCAGGGCGTTGTTAAGCAGTGTTCCTATCAGTAAAATCATAAAACAACTCCTGTTAATTTTCAAGCGCGTTCGCAAAATTGCGAATTGCGAAAAGCGACTATTAGCTTCGTCATATGTCTGTCTGTCAGTCCGTCGGTCATCACCATCACGGACGCAGCTCCCACTGGACAGATTTTCTTGAAATTTGACTTTTCGAAAATCTGTCGAGAACATTCAAGTTTCATCACAATCTGACAAGAATGACGGTTACTGTACATGAAGACCAAAATACATTTTTGATCATACCTCACTCAATTCGTCTTGTAATGATGAATGTTTCAGGCAAAAGTGGCAGAGAATATCAAAACACACATTTTATGTTCAATAACGTTATTTCGAAAATCGTGCAGGTTGTAAGATAATGTGGAAAAATAGTTTACAGTCGGGCAGGCCATATATGACAATATGGCGCATGCACATTGCATGCTGGATACCTAAGGCTAAAAATACACAGTCAGAATATGTAACATTTATTGATTTTCCACTACAACAACGGTTGCACGAACGCGCCTCATTTTTACGTAAAACGTACATGGCCTCTCTTTTTTTAAAGCTGGGCATCTTGTGACAAATAAAAGAGGTGGAGAGGTCCATCAAGCACAATAACAATTTCAACATTATTTTGTTGTCGATCGCATTTGTGCTACATGTTTCGGCCTAAATAAAAGCCATCAAAAGGAACTACATAAATTATACTAGAGAAAACCTTATAAAACAACAATCTGATAAATATCAGTGAGCTGTCAGTTTTACATAATAGTAAATCATATATTCCTTTTGCAGAAACCGTGACATGCTGCAGTTTAACCGCCAGAGACGCCTGACTTGTGTTATGTTCTATGTGTAAAGGAAAGTCGTGAACAACATGCCAGTAAAGCATAAATACATACATACATACATACATACGTACGTACATAAATACATACATACATATGTACATACATACATATATACATACATATTACATACATACATATGTACATACACACGTACATACATACATACATACATACATATGTTACGCTCAAAAATCGAAAACGCTCATTGAGTGGAAAAAAAGACCACAACACGTTGTGGCTTTAGAGAAACAGCTACAATGCAATATTGCATGTTGTGGCTGATTTTAAATAATCACATCACGTTGTGGCATGAGAGAAACAACCACAACGTGAAATGTCTTTTGAATGAACTGTTTATAAGTTTAGTAATTTGTTGATAAAAAATACACGTAACATAGGCCTAAAGAAGAACAATGACGAAGCTCATTTATTTTTGCAGGAACTGTTAGAATGACACGAAGAATTAAACTTCATATTTTTCGAACGACATTTGCACTTTTTATCGATGCAGTACCTCTTACAATGGCAGCTTACAGATCCCTGCTTACTTCCAGACGTTATCACTGAGGCTGACCGAAGAGTTAGTGAACTTGAGGGCACATTATGTGCCTTGATGAAGTTGTTGTCAGCAGTTGTGAATTCATTGCGAGCATGCAGCCACTCAAGTAGGCCTTCCTTCATGCCCAACAGATAAAGACCAGAAGAGTCGACACCACCGTTGACTGCTAGAATATTTCTGGGGGCTAGACGTCCTTGATCAAGGTCAGGCACCCTGACCACAACGTTTGACCCAATATCAACTGCTGGAAGTCTTAAGTTGGAGAGAGAAACAATTTTTTGAGCTTGTTGTTCCTGACCAGATTTTGCACCTTCTCGCTCACTGTTGATTCAATTTCTTCCGTACACAGAGGTTGCAAGTAACTTTCAGTCCGAAACCCTCACTGTCTTCACTGTAACTTCCACAAATAGCATAAACGAACTGGTCACACACTGAACACTTGTGAGCGCCTGATGACTCCTTCTCACAAATCACACAGTAAACTTTTTTGTTGTCTTTCTTCTCTACTGTTTCTTCTAAAGTGTCCTTGGTTTGATTTTCATCTTCATCTTTTCTATCCTGTAGGTTGGCCTCTTCCTTGTCTTCCTTGTCTTGACCATTATTCATTCCTGCATTAAAGAGCTGTTCCAGTTCTTCTTCAGTTTCTATTGAAGAGTACATGTCTTCAGTGAGCAGAGGATCTTCTGTGTCATTCCAAACATAGCCTCATAAGGGCTTGTCTGGATGCCTGAATGCAGAGCTCGGTGTTTCTTGTTTTGGATAAACCATAGTCCTTCAGACCAGATTTTCATGTTGTTGTCAGACATCCAAGCAACCAGCATGTCTTGAACATCTTGGTTGGATCTTTCAACTGATCCTTGACTTTGAGAATATCTCGGCTTTCCATGTACGACCTTCATTCCTGGCCACATATCAGCCAAGTTTTGTATTATTTTGTTTGCAAATTCGCGGCCATTGTCACTCTGCAGTATGAATGGGGCACCAAACATACAAAAGATGTCCATTAGCTGATAGGCCACTTCCTCGGTGGTTTGTGGTATTTTCATGAAGTCTGAACTCGTTGTTTTCATATCCTTTAACAGCCACAACACGACTTTCGCATCATGGCATATCTTCACATGCCACAACGCATTGCGGTTGTTTGAAAACAGCCACAACACAAAACTTCGCATTGTAGCTGTTTCTCTAATGCCACAAAATATTGTGGTAGTTTTTTCCGCTCAATGAGCGTTTTTGATCTTTGAGCTTAACACATACATACATACATACATACATACGTGCATACATACATACATACATACATACGTGCATACATACATACATACATGCATACATACATACATATGTGCATACATAATAATAATAATAATAATAATAAAGTCCATCGTTCCTTCTAGGAACATAGGTTGTCTATGAGTCCTTTCCACTTCTGTCTATCGGCTGCTAAGAACCTTAGTTCATTCCAGCTTCTACCCG
>Ga0123352_10011082_pt1 | contig 14190 bp, 6 predicted proteins | sample TergutLab28metaG_FD_89700 | JGI IMG/M metagenome (GOLD analysis project Ga0123352, IMG submission 89700) | Labiotermes labralis P1 segment gut microbial communities from Petit-Saut dam, French Guiana - Lab288 P1 | ecosystem: Host-associated > Arthropoda: Insects > Digestive system > Gut ... | reverse complement strand
TAATGATAGAGGTTTATGTGTTAATTTATTTATCTAGTGGTAAGTGTTATACCTATATTATGTGTCGTGTGTGGCTCTGAGTGAGTGTGTTTCTGCAAGCATGTGGTGTCCTGTGGTTCTTGAACATTTTTGTGTGTGGTGTGTTTTGGTGTTTTATGCATCTGTATTGATGTCTATATGCAAGAGCTGTACATACCTGACTTGAGGCATGTTGGTGTTATGTAGCGGGATTGGCTGTTGGTGATGTGGTATCCGAGTGCAGGCTGAACCATTACTGACCTGTTCATTGTGGACCACAAGTTGGTCTACCTTTATTCAAATTGATAATGATTCTTTTGAAAAGGTGGAAGATTTCAAATATTTGGGAACAAATCAAAATTCTATTCAGGAAGAAACTAAGAGCAGATTATAAGTCAGGGAATACTTGCTATCATTCGGTGCAGAATCTTTTAACGTCCTGTTTTCTATCCAAAAATTTAAGATATACAGAACTATAGTTTTGCCTGTTGTTTTGTATGGGTGTGAAACTTGGTCGCTCACATTGAGGGAGGAACGTAAGCTTAGGGTGTTTGAAAATAGGGTGTTGAGGAGAATATTTGGGCCTAAGAGGGATGAGGTAATAGGCAAGTGGAGAAAACTACATAATGAGGACCTAAATGATCTGTACTCCTCACCCAATATTTTTCGGGTGATAAAATCAAGAAGAATGAAATGGGCGGGGCATGTAACCTGTATGGGTGAGAGAAGAGGCATATACAGGGTTTTGATGGGGAAACCTGACGGAAAGAGACCACTTGGGAGACCCAGGCATAGATGGGAGGACAATATTAAAATGGATCTGCAGGAAGTGGGATGTGGGGATATGGACTGGATCGAGCTGGCTTAGGATAGGGACAGGTGGTGAGCAATTGTAAATGTGGTAATGAACCTTTGGGTTCCATGAATTGCAGGGAATTTCTTGACTAGCTGAAAACTGGTTAGATTCTCAAGAAAGACTCTGCTCCATGGAGTACGTAAGTAAATAAGTATCAACTGCTGAGCTGTTCACGCTTGTCCACTAATTAGTCCCCATGATATATTGGCCTCTTACAGCACACAGATTCATGTATTGATGGAGGAACAATTTTTCTGTAAGTGTAGCTGTGTACTGTTAGGTTTCAAACACCCATCCAAATGCCATTAACTACCACTAAATTTGTAGCAGAATTCCTGCTTCATTTATGCTGTCCAAACCAACACAAAGATAAAATCAGGCCAAAATTAAACTAACCTAACCAGACAGTGAGTTTGGATATGATGTAAATGGTGTAGATATGTCAAGATATAAGAAGCGGTATTGCAATGTAAACATTATTCCATACCCTTAATACCAACAGCCATGAGAACCTTCATCTCTGGGTGTTTTAAACCCTTTGGTGGAACATACACACCAGTCAATTCACTACCTCATATTCATTTCCAGTTGTTCATTCCGCGCACACAAATGAAGCCTTCAGTTGGGAAGTATGTCAGAAAGGACTTGGGGTGAATACAACATTACAAATGGAGATCTCGTGGGAAATAAACAATCACATCTTTTTTTAAAAATTTCCTGAAATTCTGGATAATGTAAAACTAATCCACTGTCTTCTTACAACAGACAAAGCACACTTCCATCCCTCAGGCTACATCAATAAGCAGAAAATCCCCATCAACTCTACCACTGACCTCTGAACAGTGACAAGAGGAACAATAAACCCTACAACATACGCGACTTAAAACTCAGAGGAAATTCTCCATTCTTCAAAGTGTCCAAACTGACTCCGGGTTCCAAACAGCCTTTCATTCAATGAGTAATAGGAGAACTTTCCCCAAGGGTACAGCGAATGGGGCATGAAGCTGGAAACTCACCTCCATCTAGTGTTGAATGAAACCTCCATTCCCTCATGTTCCTTCCCATTGTAGTGCTTAATTAAGCAAAGGAATTTTGCATACCCATTTAACTTGGCAGGTCCGCACAACTCAGTCTGCAGGTTGTCATACAAGAGATGTGCAAAACATTTTTAAATTCTTCCATGGCAAAAGACAGATTAATGCATGCGAGGAGTATCTAGAAAGTAATGAGACTCGTGCTATAAAAATTTTTTATTAACAACTGAACAACAAATCAATATTATCCTCTTGGTAAACCACTGGAATACCCTTTTTGGTCAAAATTCGTTCACAGAGATGGCAGTGTGACAGGGAGCGTTGACGTGGTGCAGCATCCTAGTGTCCGCAATCTCTGGCCGGACACGATGAATCCTTTTTCTGAGTCGTTCAAGGACCTCAAATCGGACTGTTTATTAACTTTTTGTCCTTGAGGCACGAATTCCTTGACTGTCGAAAAAACAAATTAGCATGGATTTGATATTCGATTTGCTCATTCTTGCTTTCTTCGGGCGCGGTGATTTGCTCGTGTGTCACTCAGAACTTTGTCGTTTGGTTTCGGGATCGTACTCGAAAATCCACGATTCATCGCCTGTTATGACATGTTTGAAAAAAAATCGTCATCTTCGATGCGTTCAAGAAGGTCCAGGCACACATTCCTTCGGTTTTCCTTTTGCTCGTTGGTGAGGTATTTTGGAACCAGCTTTGCACAAATTTTCCGCATGCCCATTTCTTCGGTCAAAATGTCGTGGACGGTTCGATGATTCAAATTCAACTCGCTACCGATCATTCTGACTGTCAAACGTCGATCAGACCGCACGAGAGCCTTCACTTTGGTCACACGTCCGTTTTTGGCGTGCAAGGTCTTCCAGAACAAGGTTTGTCTTCCACACTCTAATGACCATCCAAAAAATCTTTATGCCACATAAAAACCTGTGCCCTAGATACAGAATGCTCTCCATAAGCCGTTTTTAATTTTTCCTAATTTTCTGTTGCGTTTTCATTAAGTATGATGCAAAATTTGATCGCGCAACGCTTCTCGAGGTTTTGTTTCTCCATTTTCGTAACGCGTCACTAGTACACACACTTACACAACTCGCTGTCAAGTCAGACGTGTTAACACTGTCGAGTTAAAACTTGCACTAATCATCAAGTAGGAACGTATGTCTCGGCTGGTGTCTGAGGCGTGGCTAGAGTATTGCCAGTTCTCGAGCCACGCGTTTAGTCCCGTTACTTTTAGACACACCTCGTATAGTGGAAAATGGAGAGAAAGTTTTGTGTCACAGACAGTGTCTACGACATCAGAAATGCTGTTCAACCAACTATTATCCCATTTTCCTTTTCAGTTTATGCTGTTCCTCTTTGAAAAGGGCTCACCATTGTATGCCAGAATACACAGTGCGGTCCAAAAGTTTTAGGACTGATATTTTCTAAAAATCTAAGACACATGAGGAAAACACGTACCTTTTTCTTTATTCAAAATAAGCTCCATTGGCAAATATACAGGACTTTGTGCGATCGTACAGTTTTCGAAAAGCTGCTGAAAATTCCTCTTTTTGGACCTTCTTTAATTCATCAGTTATGGCTTCTTGGATCTCAGCAACATCCGCAAAGTGGAGACCTTTTAACTTCATTTTCAACTTGGGAAGAGAAAATAGTCTGGCGGAAATAAATCTGGAGAGTACGGAGGGTGATAAAGGGTTGTGACGTTTTGGGGGGTCAAAAATTTGTAAACACTTGCAGTTTTGTGGGTGGGCGCATTATCGTGCAGCAAAAAAAAATCTCGAGAGTAGAACGCAGCTGGACGAACCCGCTGAATGCGCTTCAGGAGGCGATCCATTTCTCCTTTATAAAATTCTGCATTTACTGTTTTCCCCTCTGGTACGAATTCTTTGTGCACTACGCCTTGAGAGTCGAAAAACTTATCAACATGGTCTTGACGGGGAGCCTATAGAATTTGTTTCTTCGGCCGAGGGGATATCTCACCAACCCATTCAAAACTCTGTCGCTTTGTTTCGGGGTCACAGACAAAACACCAGGTCTCATCTCACGTAATAATTTTACTAAAAAAATTTTGTCTGCGTCGGTCATGGCGATAATGTCTTGGCAAGATGTGACTCGATCTTCCTTATCCTCAGATGTCAAGGAGTATGGAACAAAATGTGCACACAACTTTCTCTTTCCCAAATCCTATTTCAGAATGGAAGAACTAGAGTCTTGGGGAATTTCAAAGATTCTACTTTCGTTCTTGATGCGATTCGACGGCCATTTTTTGCCCATATCAGCAACGGCAGCAATGTTCAACTCAGTTCGAGTCGATTTTGGACGACCACCTCTCTCGTCATCTTCTACCAGCTCCCTTCCGTCTTGAAATCGAGAATACCACCTAAAAACGTTTGATCGGTTCAGTGCCTCATTCCCATAAGCCTTTTGCACCAATACTAGTGTTTCTGTCGCAGATAGACCGGCTTTGAAACAAAATTGTATGGTAACTCTCTGTTAATTTCCGCCATCCAAGAAGTATAAAGAAAACTGACCTTACAAGACGAGGTATAACTCGTACACCGTCGAAGATAAACAAAGGAAAATGTGTGAACTGATGTTGGCTTAGTTAGTGGGTTGGCCAATAGATCACTCTAGTTCTCTTATTTAAAAAAATCAGTCCTAAAACTTATGGATCGCACTGTGTATGCTGATCATCTATGCTAACTCCCTGAATCCCTACTCCAGTGGCGTCGTGGAATATACCTTCAAGCCACAACTTTTGTATGATATGCAGAGACAGCTGGTGCCAAACACTCCTCGGTTCTAAACAGCTTTCATTATGAAACGTCAAGCCTTCTGGGATCTGCAGCTGTGTCACTGGGAAAGCAGTTTCCATGGTTCTGAAGGACTGCACTGCGCTCAGCTTCTGCATCAAGCAGTCCTAAAGACAAATGCACTACAATCGTTAGATATGTCAGAAACTACTCACCCAAAACAAAGCATCACATCCCAGAAGACCTGAATTTTCAGCAGCCCCACTTCAAATCTCACAGCCTTAATTACATAAAGGTTTCCCCACCAGACCCGCATGTGACATCTTTCCTGCCCATTGGTCCCCTTGATGAGCTGCCTGAAGGTCATCTTTAGATAATAGGCCTTGGAGGTCCCAATTGTGTCTTGAGCCTCAGCTGCAGGACAGATGCTACACGTGAAAGAAGAAACACCTGTAAAGTTGGCAACTGATGATAATCATGGCATGGTATGAAGTTCTTTTTTTTTTCTCCCTCACAGAACACACCACAGAACAGGGGACACATTTTTCAGTAATAATAAAGTGTTTAAAAGCGTTAATTCACCATCTTTCCAACACGAAACATATGATTCCTGCAAGAACAACAAAATTTTTGAGTGCCTTTGCACACTGGTATGTTCTCATATGTGTTTTATTTGGTAAACATAAAATCCCATATCTAAGTCTTCATGTTTGGTATGTATCACCCGAATTCCTGCCAATAATATACGGATTCAAAGACAAAACTTCCTGGATTATATGTTGTAAACTGTGAAATCCAACATGTATATTACTCACTTGGTACAACTCTTGAACAATACCACTGCCAAATATAATAAAGTTCCAATATTCGATTTCTTGGCTAAGTAATACAATTTGATGTCATACATACATGCCTTATTTAATTCTTAAAATATTTCCAAAGTTTATCTTCTTACCCATTATAGCTGTATTTTTTTGTTTCCCACATCATACAGTTCTTTACGTTGGTGCACTAATTCGTTTCGCCGTGGATCGCGTTATCATTTACTCACAATGATTATGCCCTCTACCATGAGTCGGCACGTTGTGCGGACCGTCATCCTCACGTCGCAGAAAATGTCGCACTGTCCGCGGCAGTGCCTCTTACTGCAAGCGACAACATACTCCCTGAACTGCAGTAAATACAATTGTAACGTTCCATGATTGTAAAGTAGTGTGGACTGCAGTTAAGCCTACCGCCACATGCGCAAACTTTCTTGCCACTGTGGCGGTAGCTCTGATATCTGTGGTGTCAATTGGCACCCTAATCCATGGTCGCTACTAGGGTTGTCAGTCGTCGGAGGTGGGCGTTTGGCGGGCTTCGCGTAGGGTGTCATCGAAAGTGAGTAAATTCTTCGGAAAGATGTGTAGATAGAAGTCAGTACATTGTGTAAATTCCCAGCGATGGACCTTTGTGACGAATAAAAGAAAACAGTATCTGACAGTGAGCTATGTTACGGCTCCACAGCTTCCAAATTTGTATTTTACAGCTCTGACTTGTGGTCGCTATTACGTTACTTGCCCAGCACGCATCATGTTAATTTGACGTTTGCACAAGACGTACAGTAATCCCTCGTAGTTTTAATCCCCGGACTAACAGGTCAATTTCGGACCGAAGACAGGCGGTCTTCCCCACGGGTGGTTCGGTCACAGCGCCGCACAACGCGAAGTAACCTTGCAGAAACCGTACTCTGGTAACTCGTGGCACGGGTGAAGCGATAAGAGGTAGCGAACCTTTGTTTACCTCTTCCTGCGTACCTCGCTTTAAAGGGTTACATTCGCTCTGAGTTATGACTCTTCGTACGCTACCTATACCATGGCATTTCCCCTTGTTGGTTCAAATAATAAAGATGTGGCAACATAGAGTCACATAAAAGTTGCATTTGGGCAGGCGCATTTAAAAAATAGGCATATTTTAAGTTACGTTTACGTTCACTTAAGACTTTATACCTTTCTTATTATAAATACAATTTAATTTTTAAATATTACTACACTGTGCATTAATGCCATCACCTGTTCACTCATCGCATATCAGTATACCGCTTAAGAACTTCAGATCACGTGCTTTTAAAACTAAAAGACTCGGCATTGATGGTCTTGAATTTATCATTTTGTAAATGTCCGATTTCTGAGAGAAGCCGAATTAGCGATTGGGCCCCTGGCTGGACGAACCGAGGGTCAATTCTCGGGAAGGATAAAACGTTTCTCCAAAACGTCCATACTGGCACTGTGACTCGGACAGCCTTCTTCTGAATAGGTATCGGAAGCTCGTACCTGCAGGTAAAGTAGCTGGAGCGTAAACATAACCCAGTCACCTCTTTCTAGTGACAAGGTTAAGAATATATGGAGCCATAAATCCCCTCCTCCGACAAATTTCAAGACGTGAATAAAGACTACTTTACCCGTCCACCATCGATTTCTGGGGACTTTTACGAAGATTCAGTTACCAGCACTGGTACTGCGCTTCCTCTCCAGTATTTTGTTTATGTCTTGAAATGTTGGAGGGTGTGTACGTAGTGTGGACGTTATCAAGAGGATATGCTAAGTGCATTGGATAACTGTATTAATCCTACCTATGGAAATTAAAAAGCTTAAGTGACCATTTTAGTACTGTGGGCTTCTGAGTCCCTTGGTGTTATTCTTCTAACGTGAAGAGGCCAGATTCGGTTAACCTATACAGAGGCAGCCAATGGAAAACTTGATATATTTGGCATATGCCGTTGCTGGCATTATGCGATATTGGTTACTTAATTCGGATTATAAACAGACCATTGGAGATCGTGTCGAGATTTCAACACCTTTAAATTCTTGGAGAAAGGGTAATGTATAGGCAGTTGTGTGCACATACGTTTAGGTAGCCATCACACCAACCCCATCCATATTTTTTAAGTTTGGGATTTAATGGCACTGCCAGTAAATAAAATTATGCATGATTGAGTATCAGGAATCGGTGGAATGATAATAACAGGAGAAAACGGACGTACTCGTCGGAAACCTGACCGAATGCCAGTTTGCCCACCACAAATCCCTCATTGTCTAACTTGGTATCCAACGCAAACCTCTGCGGTGAGAGGCCAGTAACTAACTGCTTGCGCGATAGCGCAGTCAACTTCGGAATTTAGGTTGGAGATAATATAAGTTACTACCACATGGTACCTGGCCTGTGTTAATTCATAATTGTGTTTCTAAGTTATGTTTTTCAGTATTCCATACATATGACAAGTTTTAGTGCATCAGTGTAATCACAGTTGCCATGCCATAGTGCAGAATGTTTATCATATGAACATTTTTCTTTTTCAGTAACTGAAGGTGCTTACTTGTACAATGAAGGAATAAACCCATATGTGGGCGATAATTTCCATGAAACACCACTGGGACTTATTGTCTTTGACAAGATGATAAACCATATACCTCAGTGGATAGGGATTATCTTCATTGTCTGTGATATTGTTACTGCACATGTGTTGTATCATACAGCACGAACTTTCATGAGTGAAATGGTAGGTTGAGAAAGAGTTTTAATTTCATTTGTATAGTATTATTTTGGAATGGCTGAGAATTGCAGAAACACATGAGTATAAATATGCTACATTCAGATAAGATTACAGCAAGGCTACTTTATCTAGTTGGCCAAGTGAGCAGTTTAACAGGACTCCCACCATATACGTGCTTAAACTTCCCCATATTATTTATTTTCAGCTATCTGAGGATTATATTTGCGAACTCTGTAGTCTATGGACGTTACAGTAAGTCTTCAGTAATTATGCCAAATATTGAAAGCACACAGATGGTCAGAAAAGTCTGTGTTATGAAGCAGTAATGAACGTAATCAGTAAACAGTAGTCAGCTGCACAGACAGCATACAATTAACAGCATCCTGGTATTGAACTGGTATATTTGACATTTGATACTTTGGATTGTATATGAAAAATATTCATTACTGTGTTTTAAGTGGTAATTTAGTAATGTGTTTAATTTTCACCTATATTTTACTTCCATTAATACATTTTAAATTGGTGTCAATTTGCCTTTCTTTTAGAAAGAATTAAACATAGGGTGTTCCAAGATTATACCATGCTGCCCACCTTTGCGTTGCAGTAGATCTCATCATTATATCTCATAATACTCGTATTCATTTTCTTTTCAGTTTTCAAGGCAGACAAGAGAAAAAGATAAATATGCCAAAGACACAGAAGCACTTCTTCTAAAACAGTCGGATCTTGTGTTGCCACCAGTTTATGTTGCATCTGCATATCTCTTCAACCCATATATCATATTCAGCTGTGTTGGTCAGACCACAACAGTATTTGCTAATCTTTGTCTTGCATTTACATTTTTATTAATGATCAAAGGTTTGTTCTAGTAGACTGTACTGTACTGTTTAATTAACTAAACTTCATGGTGCAAATATTTATGAGAATTTAACACTTCTCATGTACTTACAAAATTCTAAATATTTTATGGAACCCAAAGGTTCAGCATGTTCAATAGGACCCACCACTGGTCCCTATCCTGGGAAAATTAAATTTAGCCCATACATTCCCATCCTGTTTCTTTAAGATCCATTTTAACATTATTTTCCTATCTATGCCTTGTTAAATCTTCTTGATTGGTCTACTGCAGACAGATTTCCCAATTAGAACTCTATGCTCATATCATCTTGGATTTGATTATCCTAATGTGTGGTGATGAGTAAAAATTATGAAGCTCCTCATTATGCAGTTTGCTCTAACCTTTTGTTGTTTCCTCTCTCTCAGATCAAATAATTATCTCTATCACCCTTATGGAACCCACTTCCCTTAATGTCAGAGACTGAGTTTCACACCCATACAATTTGACAGGCAGAATTACAGTTTTGTGTATTTTATTTTTACATTTCTAGTTATCTAGTGGGGAACACAGAGGATTCTGAAATGAATAGTGGCAAGCATTCCCAAAATTTTAATTTTGTTGGAAATGCAACTTTTATTTGTTTCTATCACTCCCACATATTTAAATTTTTCCACCTTTGTGATGGATTTGTTTGCTGGCTGTATGATTTTGTCATGCATTATGGGGATGAGAGATGAATGTGTGTAGAGGTGACCTGCTCTTAATGTAGTCAGTCTTCCTAGAAAATATGTGTTAAAGTTTAGTTCACCAGGTATGGTGTTAACATGTATTATAATGAGATAAGGGTAGGGGAAAATTCCAACCCATAAAATATAAATAGTTTTCTATGCAAAAGTAAATCTAATTAAAAATAGGATACACTGTAGGATCTCTTGGAGTTTGATGCTTAACCATCTGTGCTGTAGCTCTGTCCATACTTTTCAGCTTGGCTATTTATAGACTTCAAGAGGGCCTATGATTGTAATGGAGGGGTAGTGCTGTATAGTATTCTTATAGAGTTTGGTATTCCATGAAACCAACTAGCCTAATTAAAATGTGTTGATGCGAATGTCATTTTCTGTTCTGAGTGGTCTGCAATAAGGTGCCTAATGATCAATGCTGTAGAATATCCCATAAGGCAGTCCAAGAAACCAAGGAGAGGTAGAAAATGAAAGGGACACATTAGCTTCTAGTGTATGGTGACATTGTTCATTGTTGGGGTGGCAGTATTATTGGCAATAAAGAAAAATGAAGAAGCTCTTTTTGTTGCTAATTAGGTTGGTCTATAAGTCAACACTGCTTCACACAACCCTAGCAAACATGGATTCATACTATAATGCAGTCCAAAAATAGTTTTTCAGCCAAAAATTACTTCAGCACGGTGTAAATGGAGCATTGTAAACACAACATAAATGGTGAAGCAATCTGCCTATAATGTATTGATGTCTTGAGTAGAGAGTAAGAAAATAATGAAATATTTTTGGAAAAATTCAGCAGCCCAGCATGGTGGTGGGTCATACAAAGACTTTTGCAGCAAATAAACCATGGTTTAAGTACTTTATAAAATAATCTAATTTGCTTAACCTAAGAAAATTCCTGGCACCACCCATGTAAAATGATACAGTATGATTATTAACCTATGCATATTAAAGCAGTTCAGTAGTGAAACATATCCAGTTAATATGTGTATCTGGTTTTAGGTCAGCGACTTGCATGCTGCAGTGTATTAGCACTTGCAACATTGCAGTCATTGTATCCAGCTACACTGCTTGTACCAGCATCAATTTACCTTGCCCAAGCAGAGCGGACTGATTCACTGCAGGGCAAACAATCTCTACGAGCTAATTCCTTCATTCTCACTGCTGTTACTTTCATAGCTGCATTACTAGTATTGCTGTATATATCATCAGAACTAGCTGGTGGCTGGGAATTTCTTCACGCAACTTATGGATTCATGTAGGTGCATAATGTGTAGAAGGGCACAAAGTTACCTTTTACCTGACATTCACTTGGTGTGCCTCCAACATCCAAATTTGGAAAACTGTGTAGTAAGCATTAATGTACTGGTTAAGCACATGGTAATATTAAAAAGCAGAACTGAGACAACTGTGAGTCAGTGAGCTGCACATACCAAACACATTACTGAAGATTCAGTCTGGTGATGACAGACATTCAAGTCCATCATGCAGTTTGATTCTTGTGCTGTGAAATTAATAGAATGCAAACTTTGTTAATAACTACTTCAACATGAAGTATCATAAAAATGTTACCAACTTCACAGCAATTATTCTTGTTTGTGAATTCAATGTGTGGCAGTAGGGCACACTGTCCTAGTAACTTAATATACAGTAGATATCAGTACTTCAAGGTGAACAGCGCCAAAGTTGCATCCAACTACTGAAAACTCAGAATACATAGATGACAAGAATGGACACATACCATATGTACTCAATTGTAAGAGGAGGTTTTTTCATTAAATTTTGTGCTTAAATATGTGAGGTTATCTTAAATTTGTTTATAAAGCACCACACTGGATTGCTTTGAACTGGACCATGTGGAGCCAAACTAAGGCCTGCATTGCCAAATTGTTGTATGTAGACAAACAAGAGACCAGAGCTTGACTAAGTTAACTGACATGATCTTCTTTTTTTGGACCTTGTCCAATGAGTAATTTTTTAAAGAAGCACAATGTTTCAAACACCGGCACTGTGTCCGTCCTCGAACAAATAAGCCCCTAACCTGATGGGCCTCTTAGATTGAGCTATTTTGTCACTGGGCACCATAGAAAAAGGAAACTTGTTAAGACATGCACCCGAGAACAGATCTAGTTCAAGTGCAGTACTAGAAAAATGGCTATTAAAAATTAAAAATTAACAAGACTCAAAAATAAAACCTGGACCAGTCCACAAATTAAAAACCATAAAAAGAGAGCCATGAACTCAGACTGATCAGATGACAGAACACCAAAATCCAGAACACACATATATAAAATTCTTAACACTACTAACACTATCAATGGAGAAAATTATGAATCATCTTCATGGATTCAAATAAGCTTATAAACCAAAAACTGTAACTGTGTAAATTAGCCAAAGTGGATCATAACAGCATGGCAGCACATTTCACCAGAAGTAACTGTGAAGGGTTGGAAGAAGTGGTGTATAGTCAATGCAGTGGTTGGGACTGAAGATGATATGTTGTGGAATGACAGTGAAGAGGATGGGGATGTTAGGAGTGAGTGTGAGGAAGACGGAGACAGTGACACTGATTGGTAAAGGTAGATAAAATCTGACATGCTTTTTGTACTAAGTGTATGAAATTAATTGTAATTTTTTTTGGTAGATGTTTTATTTTTTGGGTTTGTCTTTGACTAGAGTCACCTTGCATTTGGGTAAATATGGTATTTTTTCTTGCTTTAGCATTTACTGTTTGGGTATATTAAAGTATAAGTACACAAGAATGTACAAAGAAAGTGGCCAAACAGTAATACAGTAATATCAGAAAGATGCATACACACAGAGATATGCACTTCAACCAAATTTTATACCCATGACTACAACAAATTGGCTTGGACAAAAAGGAACCTTGAACAGCTGGGACTTGAACTATCAACATTCAACTGTAAAAGCAAAACTAATTACTTTATTAACAATTTGTTTCAGTTTAAATGTTCCAGACTTACGGCCTAATGTGGGATTGTTTTGGTACTTCTTCACGGAGATGTTTGAGAACTTCCGTCTTCTCTTCATATACGCATTTCAGATCAATGCTGCTCTATTATATTTAGTTCCTCTAACTCTCCGCCTTCATGGTGAACCCATGCTGCTAGCTGCAAGTTTGACAGCCCTCATGGCAGTATTCAAGTCATATCCTAGTCTAGGAGATGTTGGCTTCTACCTTGCTCTCCTCCCCATGTGGAAACACCTGTTCAATTGTGAGTTTTGATATATATATAGTATTGATATGTCACTTGAAATAATTTATATGTTAGTTTACTGGAATGATTTAATTTCACGATCTTACAGATATGCAGCAAGGATTTGTTGTTGGTTGTTTCTTCCTTATTACCTCTGTGATGGGTCCTATTGTATGGCATCTGTGGATTTATTCACGATCTGCAAATGCAAACTTTTACTTTGGAGTCACACTTGCATTTGCAACTGCTCAAGTAAGTATGAAATTCATTCTCTGGGAAAACTTGAAAACCCATTCCTAATTTCAAGTGGAGCACTATACAGCATTATTCTTATTGTGTCATCAAATAATATGGTAGCGTAGTTATCATGCATTTATGATTCTGCCACTAGACCATTATGGAACAAGGTGACACAAAAACACTACCTAGCTCACTACACATTTAAACTGTCACATTTCTCATGTTAATTGTGCTGAAGTCCAGATTAGGCCTGCATGTGAAGATTTGCAATTAATGCCTTCCCCCAGTGCACTTAAATACCACCAGCATTCTTGTTACCTAGGACAGTAATAGGCTGTTTCCCTATCCAAATGTTCTGTATTTTGACATGAGTGTTAACAGTCTGACATATGTTTGGAGTTGAAGAACTGTTCCTTTGTTACAGATTTTCCTTGTGACGGACATTCTGTTTGCATATATCAAGCGAGAATTTTCACTTTACCATGGCTTACATCATGAAAGTAATGGGAAGACAACGAAATTAGTGTTGGAATAGGGTATAATAAGAATGCAATTTTGTGCACATATCTTCCCATGAAACAGGTGTGGAGTGAAAGAATTAAATATGTGGACCACATAATGCAGCAGCCAGTCCAGACACATTCTTTAGAAGGCATCATTCATTCCATGAAACAGCATTTTTGAAGCATCCCCAAATCTTAGGAAGTGCACAAGACTTACAGGAATTGTAAATGGCTATGTAAGAGATAAGTTGATACTTTGGAGTGTAGACTACTTAATTCAGATTAGTGTATAACATTTTTTCATTAAAAACAGTTAATTAAATTGTAATGTTTAATTTTCATTTTATTACCGTGCAATGTGATAAAAATATTTATTAAAACCAACTAATTGCACATATTTGTCAAACCATTAAAACCACATTATCTGATTAAAATGGATTTAAAATATCTCCTAC
>Ga0123352_10011081_pt1 | contig 14190 bp, 9 predicted proteins | sample TergutLab28metaG_FD_89700 | JGI IMG/M metagenome (GOLD analysis project Ga0123352, IMG submission 89700) | Labiotermes labralis P1 segment gut microbial communities from Petit-Saut dam, French Guiana - Lab288 P1 | ecosystem: Host-associated > Arthropoda: Insects > Digestive system > Gut ... | reverse complement strand
TGGTGGTGCTGGTGGTGGTGGTAGTAGTAGTAGTAGTAGTAGTTGCGCGTGAATTTTATTTTTGTGCCAGAGTTTGGTAATTTGCACAGGTGAAATATCGTTGTTGGTCACAACTTTTTCAGTCGCAACGTAAAGTAGTTAACACAGGTATTTAGTCTTCTTTAATTTTAGAGTCCTTTACAATGTGGTTGCGACAATCCAAAACAAAGATTAAAAACAAAAGAACAAGCAATTTAAATACACCTCACATCCAACCACGCCTCCAACCCCACCCACAGGGTTAATGGCCTACGAGTTGCGTGAAGTGCAAGTCAACGTCCCTTGGACCGCTTAGCGATACCTGCCTACTGAACGTATCGCAGGGAGTTTTGCTTACGATATGATATGTTCCCGGTTTGGCTGAAGGCACTGACGCTGTCACAATGAAGGACTATGCCGTAAGTGGCACCCCTTCTGAGGTAAGGTTAGGGTAGGGATGGCTTTCTGAGGCTTCAACCAAGCAGGGCACGATCGCGTCCGCTGAAGGGAGGAGTCACTTTAGTGACTCCACTACGGTTGGGGGTTGGGGATGTGGGCGTTTTAATTATACACTGGCATTTGCCCTACAACCGAGGAAGATCACTGTAAACCTCAGTCAAGGCAGACTGAAAGTGCTGGGCACAAATCACTGGCGAACTTGGTGCCTTTTTACGGGCTCCCTCGACTGGCCCGCTAACGTTCCTCACTCTTAACAAACAAACATCATTGGCGAATTCGGTCAGCTAGGTTGGAACAAGTACCTTCCGACTTTCCGAACTGAAATCGTTTGAGTATGAATTCTTGGTTAGTGCTCCGATGACGCATTCGGCGAAAAATGGTCCAAAATCCTGGTGAATGTGCTTGTTACCAACGTAACAATGTGTGTTAGTCGCAATACAAAGACACTTTGAATGAATCTCATGCAGACCCCAGGAATGAGTGTGGGCAGTATTTCTCCTGACAGGGCACGCGTAGTCCGTCATACGACGAATGAGCAGCTTGCAAAGCAGAACACCGTTTGTGAATGACAGGGCACTCCTCCTCTTAAGGTTAGGGCCAAGCATGCCGAGCCATTGTGTTGCCTTCCTTCCGACTTGATTTGAGTCGATCAGTTCAGCTGGGTGTCTAGGGTCACCCCCCAGATAACAAGCTGTATCGACCCACTGGACTGGTTCACCAAAGAGCTTTTGGACGAATCTCGCGATCGTAACAAGAGGCGCCCCGTGATCTAGATGCTGATGGCGATCAAGGACCGTAACCAGTGTTCGAGCCTACTGAGGTTAAGTCAACTGCTATTCGACGAACAGTGTCGGCTGGTGCGCCCAATCTATGACGGCCGTGTCATCAGCGCTGAGAGCCAACTCGAGGCAGCGGGAAGATGTGGGTATGTCTTTCACACACAGGCTGAAGAGAACGGGTAACCCAGTTCCGCCCTAAGCCACTCCAATCTGCATGCTACGAGTCAATGTGGCTGCTTGAAAAGACCAATGAAATCTTTATGAGGGTTGATCCCGCATAACACTCAGCTTTGTCTTACACAAACACACACAACTGTCTTTAGTGTGAGACCTCAGCTTGACATGATTCACTTACACTTCTGAATTGCATACAGAACTTTTCCACAAGGCAGCACATTTTATTGGTTTTTTTACGACGCAATTTTTTCTTCCGAATATTTCTGTTTTGGTAAAACTCCCTGCGAGACACAAAAATAATGAGCTTATAACATCACGGTAACAAGACAGGTAATTAGGTATAAACGAAATATCGAAGCGCGTTACCGTTGCTATCATGGGAAAGCAATAAGTATTTCATATTTAGTGTGTGTCTGTAGTCTTAGTTATCCAGCAAGTAGTGCGCATGCGCCGTATTAAATTGTCATCTGTGGCCTCTCGGCTGTACCCTATTTTTCCACGTTTTTATAAACTGCATAATTTTCGGGGGAAAATTTTTGGAACATCATATGTGTGTTTTCAATTTCCCTACAACTTTTGTCTGAAACAGTTCTCACTCTAAGACGAATTGAGAGAGAGAGAAAAAATGTACGTCGGTCTTCATGCAAAGTACCGGTCATTCTTGCAAGACTTTGATCACTTGAATTTTCTCGACAGATTTACGAAAATACTCAAATATCGAAGATCATAAGAATTCATCCACTGCGAGTCGAGATGTTCCATACACACGGACGGACAGCCAGACATAAAGCCAACAGTCGCTTTTCGGAATTCTGCGAACACGCCTAAAGCTCGATACAGTTTTTTAAGATGCTGTTTGTAATTACATTATCTACAGTCTTCATGGTGCGACTGTGATGTTTAACTTCCATTCTTCCTACTTTATACTTGTGAACTGATGGCTACATAAATAAATTTATATTTATTCAAGTAAACAGTGTGTATTGTTTTCTTTACTGCGGAAACTTGTGTAGCGTCTCATTTTGGATACACAGACATTTTATTTACTTTAAAAGTCTTCCTATTTTCTTGTTTACTTGTTACAAGCGTGCACTAGTATTCTTATATTAGTCACGCAAAGTCGCTGTCTCACACAAAGACACGTTTGTATTATGTACTTTAGTTACTTTTACATTTTCTATACAGCCGGAAGGCGGCCCTTTTGGGCCAAAACATGTAATTATTATTAACAGTATACTGTTATACAATAAACAGAGCTGCGTTTGACGGTAAAGTTCACCCTATGACCTGCCACGGCGGCAGGCACCAAGGATGGAGATGTAGGACTTTACTCTTTCTTTAACCTCGGCGCTAGATTGGGGTGGGTGGATAACGCCACGGCCTGGCCGCTTTACCCCCGGGAATAATCCGGTAGTCATTGCACAGGAGCTGCGTTTCGTGGCAGTTTTATTAATTAATCGTTATAAACACAACCGATGTCCCACGTAACAAAAAATTATGAAGTTCGTGTTTCGAAGTTGAAGTTACAATACAAAAACCTAAATGTTTTGTTCAGCTCTTCAGAACAAACAGGTCTGATCTCTTCAGGCATCGGAATTATAAACTGCTGTTTATATAACCGTTCGCCTGGCGTAGGATTGGGTAAAGGAAGGAATAAAATCCCAATGCACATGAGATATGATAAGCTAAATCGTCTTTTGATGCCGTATTAATACCTACTATTATGAACTAATCCGCAAAATATTATATACTTTTCGAAGATATAACACATGTACAACAATTTACGATTCCGAATTCAATGGCTCTTTGTCGCTGATATCTCCAACCTCGCATGGTCTACATTGGCGATACGCAAATCAAATGTACAGCCGCCTAGTGACATGTCATTCAACCTCACGGAGACTGGTCAGTATTTGTAATACTGCTGTGAAAATAAAAAAAAAAAAAGAGAAACTGGAAGGATACGTATCCTTAATGAGGTCCTGGAAAAGAAACCTGTTTCCGAAGAAGGTCGGGTGACCGTAGGTAGATTACGAACTGCGGGGCATCACTTGAATATATCGATCTGTGAATTCAGCTAGTGCCACTGCAGTCATTCACAGGCCGCAGACCTCAATGCGGTGGGTTGCAAAACTCCAGCGAACTCTCCACATATGAGCACTGAATGATCAGTTAGGATTTGCAAGAAAATGGGCGTGGTATAATTTTATAACCATAACGACTGAAGAAAACCATGAACAAGACAGGCAATGTACGTATAACATTACATTCAGGCGCGTTCCTGCAACCACTGTTGCAGTGGAAAAGCAATAAGTATTATACAAACTGAGTGTGTATTTGTAGCCTTAGGTATCCAGCTTGCAATGCGCATGCGCCATAATGTCATCTGCGGCCTGCCGCGCTCAACAACATTTTTCCACGTTATCTCATACGGCACGATTTTCGACAGAAGTTATGGAAAATAAAACGTGTTTTCCGATTTTCTCCACGACTTTTATCTGAAACATTTTTTATCTTAAGAAGGACTGAGCGAGATACGATAAAAAATTTACACGGGTCTTCATGTCAGTACCTTTCATTCTTGTCATACTTTAATGGAACTTGAATATTATCGACAGTTTTTCGAAATATCAAATTTCATGAATATCCGTCCAGTAGGAGCCGAGATATTCATTCTATGCTGACAGACAGACGGAGAGGGACTTCGGACGGACAGACATGACGAAGCTAATAGTCGCTTTTATAATTTTGCGAACACTCAAAAAAGCGTGTCTCGATATCTGGTATTCTGGCCAAAAGTCGAACCGATCACCTCCCGAACAAAAGTCAAAACCGTTACCACCTGCGCCTACTTGCTCGCTGCCAATGTATCAAGCACAGTCAGCACTGCTTGCATATAAATACCGCCATTAAAGCCGAATGAGATACGAACGGATCTGCCCTTTGTTTTCGAAATAGCTGTACAGAAATGCATCATCAGACTACTATTTTTCCTTTCTAAAACAAAAATAAAAAAATTACTCATATTTAATTAATTAATTTTTTTGTTTACTTCGTGGGAGTTTTACTATCTTTGAGTTAATAACAAATAAAATAACGTTATGTTGTTCCTAACCAGATCTTTTTAATTAAACTGCTTTTACCCTCCAACCTCCACCTGGATCTTCTTCCTGTCCGACTTCCAGGAGGTTTCCTCACCTAAACTAGGCATGCTACGCTTGTTTCCTCCATGCGAACACACCTATCCCACTGTACCTCCCAGATGGCAGAGTTAAGAATAATTGGAATGCGAAGTACAGAAAACGACATACGGACGAATAAGAAAGTTACGAATAATCGAAATTGTCTCGGCTGAACGCATACATCACTTCCGGAATAAAACTACCAGAAATGTAATCTCCCGATTTTTCTACCACAGAAAGTACAAGCCATGAAGCTCGTCTGTATGCAGTACACTAAACTGCACCCACACTTCCCGCAGAAATATGTCCTCCAACAGTTGCTATTCTCGTTCCTCATCCAAATACGTATCACATTCACATACGATGATTTACAGTTTTGAAAATGAATAAGCATTTCCAGCATTTATTCGCCGAATTTCAAGGGCTCTTCCCAGAATAAATTCTAAAACATTCACAAATTACTTACTTATTTATATTATACACTATAACTTTATTACGATTACTTGTTAAGTCTGCTTTCGATTTGAGTTCACAAAATCCTTTTCATCTGCGCATACATTTATACAGCAGTAACTTCCGTGCCTGCAGAAACTGCGTAACATTCTAGTTACGCTAACTTCATTACAGTGAAAATACTACAACTAGTCACTTTCACTACAGAAAAAAATCCTCTTAATTTCATGTATAAACTCTACGATACACATATTACTCGGAATGACGCCGTCGGACTTAAGCAGTCCTAACAGATTCCAAAATACATCTTCTTTGCCATGTTTATTACATTTTTCCCCCGATTAATTAAGTTATAAGGCCTCGTTCGAACAATACGACATTCACTTACAGACACCAAAATTGCATCCAGCGGAAATTTGTATTCTTCTGGCAAAACCGTTTCTTTTCCGACTGAAAGTTTTGTTATGATGACGCACTTAAGCGTCTAAACATTCATCACACCTTTCAGAAGTGAAGACGGAAACTTGTTGTTCTTTTGTTCTTAATATTTATAATGAATTAACAAACTGCCCGCCCCCTCTGGGCCCCACAGTGGACTCCGTATTCCAGTCCGTAATGTTAGTTTCCCTCACGTTTTCTGTGGCCCACAAGAACTGTCCTACTAGATCCGTAAAAGCAGCAAACTTGGTCTGCAGAGAAGCAAAGTTAAAAACCAAACACTGTTTCAAAATAAATATCTATATTAATCGATCCCAATTGGTCACAAATTCAGACTCTTGTTTTTGTATTAGAATTTAATTAGAATCCGAAAATTTTTAATATGGAGCTGAGTCAGTCTGTTAAACTTCTAGTCTCGTCTGGTTGGTATGTGTCCAGTGTATTAGTATATTTACGTACTCATGCCGGTTATTTGGTTCCGCGCCGTTAAGCCTTGTCAATTTAATTTAATTTAATTTTGCAATGAGATTTTAAACAAATCTGCAAAGTCTACACGAAGACTGTAAGTTACAAATTCACACATGTGAAGACGAAATTAAACTTACGCCATTATCAATTATCAAATTTTCCCTGCCTCCCCATAAAAAATGTGTACGAAAAAGTATGCGTCCTAAAAACTTCAGACACAATAAAACATCCCCAAGGAGAAATGGGAGTTTCAAGGCTAGATCCAACCTTCTAATAGCATAAAGGTAAACTCTCCCTGTGGACTTCAGGAACGCATAAGGCGAAAAAGAAGTACAGGCCCACACAATCTGAACCTCGCAAAGTATAGGCGAGTGGTCAGCTTCACGTCCCGGCCGCTTTATCACCCGGTTCACACCGAATAGGAGGCAAGGTAGCGCCCATCGCTTTGGACACTTTGCACAAGAGCTCTCTTGAACCTACCGAAAATCGAACCATGTTTACTCGGTTGTCCAGCCCATGATCTACTCCGTGTACCGACTGCGCTATGAACAGTCGGTGAGTAAGTCGTAGGCATCCGCGAAACTACAAGGCGTCACATTTTTTACATATGAAGATGATTTCAATCTCATGTTAGAAAAGACTCTCACATATCATCGCTGTAGATGTGGCCGCTCCAACCGCGCCCAGCAACGTCTGTACCAGCCGACACGCCAATTACCAATTTACTTGAAGGAGATGACCTGGGTTTGACCCTTCACAATTAAATATGACGTCGCTTAACAGCCTTAAATAACGAAGAGGTTAGTCAACTCGAGCTATACATATGCCCACTTCTCAGCAAGTAATATTGCCACAACTGCGATTGATTTCTTGGCAATCTAAAGGTTATGTCCAAAGCCAAACGCAGGTGAAAGGGTGTGGTCCAATTCACAGTGTACATGCTTTGCATGTATCATTGACCTTTATGTTCGTTGTGCACAGATACAAATCTAGTGTAACGAAACTACCACTATATACAGCCTACATACATACGGTGTACATTTTATGGCATGCCCGTGAGCACGGTATCTGTCCCGGGATGTTCTGTCGAATGCACACTTTCTATGCGACAGCGCTGCAGGGCTCGGAGACACGATAAAACGCATATCTCCAATATCACTGTACAGATTATGAAGTTACACGTCTTCGTGAATCCCACACAGAAGTTACGAGCAAACAGGCCGATTCTGATGACGCGTGTACGGGGTGGCTTTTATTTTTTCTTCCTTCTGGTTAAAATTTTTCATGCAACACTCAGTGTTTGCAATGGAGAGGGAAACGCGTAGTTTCTTTTTACACAGGACGTGTTACGAAGTTTTATGCGTGTCTCTCATCAATCTTGCTCTTCCTTGTCCCGGCCCTTCCCAGCTATTCACCAGTTTGCTACTTACGTTAAGATGCTTTGAAACGTTCGTATTACATAACGTCGAATGATGGGTTATTGAGTAACGAACTACAAGCGATGCGGAAGGAAGCACTTGTGGCTCAACTTAGTGTTATATTCCAATACACTCCTGGGAAAAGACTAAGAAACAATCGGGATAGCCGGCGTCCAAGACGAGATTTGAGACCGCAACCTCCCAAACTCGAAGGAGGATCCCCTCCCACCCAGTCATCTTCTTTGTCCATAACTGTATTCAGAAGCACACAAAATGACAACCGTTTAATACAATCTGAAAGCTCTGAAGTTACATCCAGGTCAAACTGCGCACAGTTAAACTTCATAAACTGTTAACTAATAATTTAATTTGGTCCGTTATATGTTGCACAGACCTATTAAATGAAACCTGCTCTGATATCAGTCTTCACCATTTTACAAAACCGGTGAAAAATACCGAACCGTGATAACAACTTCACAGTCAACACTCAAGTCGATTGGCAAACGATGTCATGGCGATTGCGGCATAGCTCGCTGTTACTTGCCAAACTACATGGCGTCACATGTCAGAAGAATTCATCTCGCAACTTTAAAATATGTGAGTATGCTGTATGAAAGAGCGCAAATTACATGAAATCTCGACCTTCACAATCCAGACGACTCAAAATCATGCAGCCTATGAATAAATAGGTACGCGATAACAGACTTCTGTCCCCAAGTACAGTGTTTGTTAAGAGGTGGCTGAGCTCCGTGGTAAAGTATCGATACTTTTGACGGATCACGAACTTCGACTGTTCGACAAGTTCCTCTGAGCTACCCAGACGGCAAACTTTGCAGCCATTTTTATAAAGCTGAATAGAGTGAATGTTACCCGCAGGTAATAATGTAACAATTTTAATGCAGCGATACAATTCCGTTAGGAAACGGGATTTTTTTTTTTTTACATCGTCCGTCGAAGAAACATTTTCTTCACTGTGCAGCACATTCTTGCGCTCAGAGTATTTCTCCTCTGCAAATGACTGCGACAGTTAGAGGGAAAACTACTCCTGATAGGAGTGGCCAGACAATGACCAGGGAAAGATCGTGGCAGCCCAACCTCCGATTCCGAACAAAAACGAGGCTCAAGGAACTCTTAATTCGCTTTTAGGCCCGTGTATTTAAGAGTGTCCGATCACGGTAAAACGGGTATCTCGTGAATTCTTTCTCGTCACTATACCAAGCATACGCGAAACCGGATTCTGGCGATACACCGCACCGAAAACAAGATCCAGAAACTGAGACCGCATGCAATAGCAAGCTCCAGCACCTTAGCATCACTCATAATATTAATAGCATTTCCTAATACAACGCGCAGAACCAGTGTAAAGGTAAAAACGCATTTAAAACTAATCTATTAGCCACATACTGTAAGTTCTGCCGTGCAAAACTTCATTAACGTATAAGAAATCGCGAATCCTATGACGTTCTGTTAATGATTTTTTAACGTCATAAAAACAGGTTAATTGTTCCCATGACAGGTCCACTTCTTGTTTCCGAATTTCAACACATCCGGCATCGAATTCGCTGAAGCAATGTTTGGATAACTTATCTGGAGGTAAAGTGTGTGAGGCAATGAACTATCAGCATTATCAGTTCGTGCAGAGAACATGTTCACGTCGACGATTCTTGTTTGTTATACGGATAAACACCAATCTGCAAAAATCTGCACATGCGTGCATTTTTTGTCTACCATTCTCCAACTGTCTTTACGATGACCCGCTTGCTCCCTGGAATACATTCATTGTTAACCTAATTTGTACACTGAACGCCTTATATCTTCGGGTACATGCAAGGTCACACAGTCAGAACGTCACCGTAGCAACTGGAACATGTCAATGTTCTGTACTTCTGTCACCCCGTCCAATTCGTCAGCACTGTACGTTTACAATTACGCCACCAACAGTATCACTGTACCATTGTTCTTGTACCCCTGTACAATTATTTACGTCGGTTCACAACAGACAGGGATGCAAGCCTCTATACCCACGCGTTGAAATGTTTCTTTGCGGAGGTTCCTCGCATATTTTAAATCACGAGTCACGTTTTTCGATCAAGTAATATTAAACGCTATCTTCAGAGCCTATGTTCAACAAATTATTCTCCGTATCATACCTACTATTACAAGTACTCTTCATTAAGTTGGGGATACAAAGCAACATGTTTCGACTTGGGCTGTCATCATGAGGCTACATATGGCCTACATAACATTTCTCCACACTGCCCAGTTTGGCGATTGCCAGAATGTTCTCAATCGGACTTAGTTCAGTTGTTCCAAAATAATTACCAACAAGATGACACTTTTGGACTATCCTTTATTTCAGGGTTAGTCGTCCTTCACTCTACATGTTTCGAACTTCAGGGAGCTCATCATCAGGAGTTTCACTTTTTTACTGTACAGGCAGCCTCTGGCATACTGTGTAATCTTTTGCTGTATTGCACCCGTTCCCTTACGTGTTCTGTTCCCCCTGAAATAAAGGATACTCCAAAAGTGTCAACTTGTTGGTAATTATTTTGGAACAATTGTAATGATGCACGGAACAATGAATGTAAAATTTAGTGCAGTTGCTGTGGCAGTCTCAATACAGAAAAAGCCCCACGCTTCAGTATCCCACCTCCAGAGCGTCTGACAGGCTTGGCTGAACTTTTTAATTACTTCGTAAAACGTAGGTTGTAACATGTCTACAGAGAAAGTTCCGTAATTGTGAGCCCGTATTTTGTAAAATCTGAATAAACCTCCATTTTTAAAAGTTATGTTTTAATTGTGGTAATCATGACCTCCGACATCAGCTACTGTGCAAAAGTGGCAACTGACCTATGCTAATATCTGTCAAGAGACTGAAACGTCCACTTGCCGAAATGTTTGCTAAATGAGGCCCAGGGCAAACTTTTGATCTTCCTTCTCGGTGCTAAAAAATTGCTTTGCCCGGGATCCAAACTTCTTAATTAAAGCTGCAACAGTGAAGACGCAAATAAATGTGTAACTTTTTAGAAATACAACTGGGATCAGGAAAACTATAGCGTCCACAACAACACGCGTTGGTTTCTTAATTTCCCTCCTTGCATGGCTGAGACGTTTATGTTAGAAAATCACAGCTTAATACACTCCTGAAGTCGAGTACCTAATAATTTTAATTTCTTCAAACACTAATACAAGTTAAGATTTCAGATCAGAATGGCCAACTCCCACCTCCATTCAAGACATTTTGGATTCGGCAATTTTGAACAAACAGAAAATACAACCGTCTTCCTCGTCTTTGCTACACTTCCATGTATCAAAACGAACACGTGGAACGAAACAGATTTCCAAACTCATGCTGCATTATACAGTGGATATATTATCAGGTTCCACGAGGCCCGAACTTACTCTACTAAGTGGTATTCCCTTTTTATCAAGCCATTTCCTCATTTCTTGTTTCAGTATATTAAAATCTGGAACTTTATTAATCACACTAAGACCTATTTTTAAGAACCATAACCCAGCCTGGCGAGACGTTAAAACCAGCTTCTCCCACACCAATGGTTCGCGGGTTTTCTAGCTAATCCGACAATAATACTGGTAAGGTGTCATAAACACAACCACTATCTCCTTTTGCGTGAATCCTATGATATGGGTGCAATAAGCCTGCGGAACGGCGGCCTATCACCACTCCCAGATTTTTTTTCTTTTCAAGAGATATGACAAACGTAAGAATCGTCCAGCACATACGTTTGCAAGTGCACACTTAGCAAAAACTCTTAGGCAGTGGATTATTTACAGTTTAACGTCCGGGTTTTCTATCAAAAGTAGCCTGTCTGATTTAGTTTTCTTCCATAGTAACCCCAGCTTTTCAGCACAAGCCTTACACTAATGTTCCCACCTTTAAAATCGACAGCTTCTTTAATTTTTTCCCCTCCTATTACATTAACTTAGGAACGCGAATCACAGTGATACAGAAACGGTACACCGTTCACCAAACAACAGATTCCCACGAATCAATTGCCGTTCTCTTACATTTTCTCTTCTTGTTCGGGCTTTGCAGCGAGGTACTTGCTCCAGATTCGATGTTCTTTCCTTCCGTCTTGACTCGCCGTACTCCAAAGAGACACACACAAGTGGCTCTTTTAACACACTTGAGCTTTCCTCATTGACTTCTTTTGTCACGCGTTACAGGCCTATACTACATCCACTATCTGGTTATGATAATTCTTTTCTTTCAAAGCGTCACAATCAAAAACACCTGAATAATGAGCATCACGCTGTGCGAACCTTAAATCTCGCATTAAAACCAAACAGTTTGTACGAGTTCCCTTATAATCAGTTGTCCCATAACACTAGTAACTACAGCCTCACACTCATAAGCAACAGAAAAATTTCAAACGTTTTATTCATTCTGACATCACATCGACCCTCCTTTCTTCCCATTTAGCAAAACGGGAGATGTCTTATTACTGAAATTACAACAGTGCCGCGAATCTAACAACGACTCTACAAGAGTATGGAAAGGGTTTCATTTTCAGCAAGAGACTAAGGTAACTAAGGTCACAAACTTTAAGCCTGGTAACATGATAATGTGTGGATTAACGAAAGGAAGACTGCACCACCGTTGCTCTCTAAACGGGCATGCCTCTCCGGAAGAAAAAGAATAGATGATTACAAAGACACAGAGACGCCATCTTACTCGAACTTAACAGTTCCCAACAAATTATTTTACAGTGGCTTCTGTCTGAAATGAACACTAAAGTGGGTGAAAAAGAGCGTGTAATAGGGCAATAAGCAAGCAAATAACTGCACAATACAAAGTCCTTGTTGCGAAGCTAATAGTTCCTCAGCTAGGCAAGAAATTCTCAGCGTTTTTTGGAACCCGAAAGTTCATTGCCACGTTCAGACACGCGGTCCCATGTTCTCGAACACCATCTGCCCATGTCCCTCATTTAACCCGAGAGACAAGCTTCTCGTCCATACAAAACAAGCCAAATTACACGTCTGCATATCATACTTCTGCCTTCATATTCCTACAGAGAAAATAGAGCCATACAAAATTTTGAACCTAATGGTAACAAGTCTTCCCCGAATTTTACCTACTCTCTAAGTCCGTGAATGTAAATCTTAACAGAAAAATGCAGTTTACACGAAGTAATAAAAATATCATGACCTTAACAAATTAAGCAGCCCATATGAAGTGCTTACTGTTAGCACTTCAACACAAATCTGCCTGGAGACCGTTTAGACGTAACACACACGATTCAAATTACCTGGTCAGCCATTCCATACAGCATTCCAATTTGCTTAATGTTAGAAATAAGGAATATAAGAACTCGTCGTTAATTAGCTATAGCAAATCTGAGGAGTAGGATAAGTAATTTTAACACGGAACAGTATCAAAACATTAAAACATATATTCCGACGTTGCAAGGTAAGAGGCAGCGAAAGAGAAATTGATTTCCTAATATTTCTGATTTAGAAAAGCAAGATAATTGTTGGAAAGTGAATGGGAAGGGAAAAAAATGGAAGTAATTGTTTCATGATGAGTGCAAACGACTGAAAACACTGAAAAAGCTACTAACTAGGCTAAAAGGCAATGTAAAGGAAATTCCATCACTTTACAAGAGATATTATCGTGAAAGCTCCAATTAAGAGACACGTGCATAAAATGTTGTTTGCAAATTAAATTTTAAAGAAAGAGAAGAATTAAACGAAAGCAGGAACGTTAACGCTCTTAACTATATACAAGGAGGGTTTAACAAAAAATACCGCCTACAAAAATACTGGTGAATTTTTAAATGACATGAAATCAATATTACTGTGCTGGAATGAATATCTGAAAGATCTGCGTGGAGATACAAAGGCAACAAGTGGCAGATGATCAATGAAAAAATACATGACAACATAGGGGTCGATGGCACTGGAACACATGTACCCACATTATTAGAAGGCAATACGATGCACGTAAAAGCCTGAACAAAGACAGGACTCTGAGGATGGGCCATCTGCCAGCTGAACTAAATAAATACAGTGGAACAGAACTTGTAAAAACACCCACATGTAACAAAAACTAAAACACGAAGTCACAGCACAGAAAGCAGTTACATGCACTCTGTACAAAATGGGTAATCGTAATAGAGGTTAAAATTGTCGAAGCATCACTCGGCAGAACACGCAAAGGCCTACGTCTCATCCTAAGTGGTACATGAATATTTTAATTGTTGTCGTTAAAAAAGGATTATCGGACAATATCGGTGCCCCTTCTAATTAGGAAAATCTAAACCCAATCGAGCTGATTCAGTGCAGCGGAACGCTTCTCCAGAAGTCAGGCAAGAAACCCTGCGGGTTTGATAGAACCCGAACGTTCATTTCCGTGTCCGCCAATTGTCCCACCTAAGATCCACTTCAGCATTATCTTCCAATCTACACCTAGATCTTCTCTTTCCTTCAGGTTGCCGCACCAATAACATGTGTCACTTTCCTCTTCCATCACTTCCTTCTTGAAGTGATCGTCCGAATATTTGGTGAGGAGCACAAATAATGAAACTTCTCGTAACAATTCTACTCATCCCCGCGTCACTTCCTACCTCTTCGGCCCAAATTTCTTCGTCAGATCGCTATTCTCGAACGTCTTTAGCGTACGTTCTTCTTCTGCAACCCCCTGAAACATTTTCGAATACTTACTTACTTACTTACTCCATGGTGCAGAGTCCTTCTTGAGAAGCTAACTGGTTTGCAGCTAGTCAAGAAATTCCCCGCATTTCACGGAACCCGAAGGTTCATTACCGCACTCACAAG
>Ga0123352_10011080_pt1 | contig 14190 bp, 10 predicted proteins | sample TergutLab28metaG_FD_89700 | JGI IMG/M metagenome (GOLD analysis project Ga0123352, IMG submission 89700) | Labiotermes labralis P1 segment gut microbial communities from Petit-Saut dam, French Guiana - Lab288 P1 | ecosystem: Host-associated > Arthropoda: Insects > Digestive system > Gut ... | reverse complement strand
GGGTCCGGGGGCGGGGGCCGGGGCGGGGGCCGGGGGGCGGGAGGACTGATCACTGCGTCAGCAGAGTGTTAAATCCCGCCAGCCGTGGTTTCGAAACGACGATACTCTAAATAGCAACAGACGCAGAAACAACCCCACATAACAAATAAACACCCCCCCCCCCCCGTTAGAAACGTAAAATTTTACAGCCAAACACACTTACAAGTCCAACGGACATCACAGTCTCTCCCAAGACAGACAAACATATTTAATCATCTTTTCTCCTCTCGCTTTGCCTAGTCTCTTGTCTTTATTTTCGCTTCTGTTCTCTCCTCTTAAGATTAATAAGATTTACACCTCCGTTCTCAAACAGGACTTCGCGGCGTCAGGAAGGACTTCTTTAAACTGTCACCTTTCCTGATTCGTCACATTTTGAGTCAAAACAAATCTTCCTGCACGGAAATTGTTTTTACACCAGTAGTCGCTGATCCGGTCGGGGCGATGGAAATTAGGACATTTGTACTGCCGCTCTGCGGGGGGGGGGGGGTGGTCTCAAATTAAAATCCGAAAACAGACATGAATTTAATGTCTTTCATATAAATTACGAAGAAATCGACTACACAAATGGGCGGGATGTGTACATAAAAGGAGTCAAAAGAAAGTCTAAAAGATTTATGAACCATAAAACAGACGGCGACGGAGACAACGTAAGATGCATGTAGAAGGAAGACTGAACTGTTAGTGTGAGACATTACTGTCTAATCTGTGTAACAAAAAAAAACATGATTTAAAACGTGAAATATTATTACATGATTTCTGGAATTTACATCAGACACAACACTGTTCCCAAATTCTTGTTAATCCTATAATATATTCATGTGTATCGTACGATAGGTATTTATTTGTTATCAACAAATGAACACCTACCGGACGTGGGTCCGTGATTTGAAACGTGAAATATTATTACATGATTTATAGAATTTGCATCAGACAGAACACTGTTCCCAAATTCTTGTTAATCCTATAATATATGGGGACCGCGGTAGCACAGTGGTTAAGGTACTGTGCTACAAATCGGAAGCTCGCTGGTTCGATCCCAGCTTGTGTCGGTGGATTTTTCATTGGCATAAAATCCTTCCGATCGCACAATGGCCCTGGGGTCGACTCAGCCTCTAACAGAAATGAGTACCAGGAGTATTTCCTGGGGGTAAAGGCGGCCGGTGAGTAAGGCTGACAACCTTATTATCATCCTGCGCCGTTGTCACGAAATCTGGGAATCTTAACTTCCTGGAACCCTCTGGGCCTGTCCAGGCCTGTAATGGGACTGATTTACCTTTACCTATAATATATTCATGTGTATCATACGGTAGGTATTTATTTGATATCAACAAATGAACACCTACCGGACGTGGGTCCGTGCATCCTGAGTAGAATTTAATAATTGTCCAACAAGATGCGACTTATTCAGTTTATTACATTCCTGTAGGCAGCTCTACATCTTTCGGATGTTGACACCCATCATCAGGAGCTGGTACAGCTGTAATTACAGCTTCTGGTATTGATTAACCAGATCTACTGCCATCCGCTCTCGTTGTTGAGTTGGAACTGATTCATGTGTATCGTACGGTAGGTTGATAACAAATGAATACCTACCGTACGATACGCATGAAAAAGTTCCAACTCAACGAGAGCGGATGGTAGTAGATCTGGTTAATCAATACAAGAAGCTGTAATTACAGTTGTACCAGCTCCTGATGATGGATGTCAACACCCGGAACATGTAGAGCTGCCTACAAAAATGTAATAAACTGAATAAGTCGCATCTTGTTGGACAATTATTAAATTCGATTCACGATGCACGGACCCATGAATATAAAAACCAAGTCAAAGTACTTTTCTAACCAATGTTCCCCGATTTCCGAGAGACCGCTGCTTTTTTTAAACAATTCCCACACTTCTTTCGTTTCTCGTTCTGATAAGAACAAGGCGTAGAAGAATATGGGTACATGGCATTTGTGGAATGACACTGACAGGAGAAAACCGAAATACAATACTGGGAGAAAACCCTGTATTAATCCGAGGCATATGACAAGACCGGCGGTCCCAGTGGCCGCGCGGTCTAAAGCGTGGGTTTGCGGCCGCTCACTTGCTGGGATTGCGGGTTCGAATGCAGCTGGGAGACATGGATGTCTTTCTCCTGTGAGTGTTGTGTGTTGTCAGGCAGAGGGCTCTGCGACGGGCTGATCACTCATCCAGAGGAGTCTTACGGATTGTGGTGTGAATAAATGTGATCGTCAATCCATTAGGATGTGTCGCGCCATGGAAAAAAATTAAAGATAGTCCCTACCGCGCAGTAAACTCACTCTGTCACGGATATAAAAACCAATCGGTTAATGCTGTGTAGGGAAATAATTGCTGTTTGTTCTGAGATCCATACAATACATATAAATACAATGTGTGGGCAGAAAGGAGAATTTCTTAATGTTAAACCTGGTGGTATTTAAAGTAACCAGTGTTACTCGATACTCTACAGACATGTTTATCCAAATACATAATTCTTAAAGTCCACAAAATAATTAAGTTAGGGTACAGAAATACTGATAAGCGTTTCTCCATTCTATAGAAAAAGGTTTTTATAACATTTCTCGGGTGTCACGTGACATTGTTCCATCCTGCGAGTTCCATTTGAATAACAACAAAGGAAACTTCATATCTCTAACGAAAGCAGTTCCTAGAATTCTATTAAAAGAGATAAGTGATCGCTGCGCCATTTTGTTTCTGGAACCACGCAACGGTAACACAAACAGCAAGCGTCGTGTGGAGTCTGAGGTTTGACGAAATACCACCAGCTGTCGCCTATAACGTCACACACACGAACACAAACACACACACACTCCTTATTGTTGCCAATGAGCTGTAAACAATGTGCTACCCTGTTAGAACACCTGACTTCTAGGTTATGTAAAAATATTTCAATGCAATGCACAGAAATAGACGGGGAATAGAGAAAGTTACTCGTCGGCATCTTCATCATTTGTACGCTTTATCTAGTACTACGTACACATTTGTGTGTGTATATATGGAAAACGCTTTTGCGGTTTCTATAAAGTAGCATTTTTCTGGCATGCGTACCGGATGAACGCAAACAGTGTGCATTGTGCGTGCCCGCGTGTGAAGCATTCGGAGTTACAGTGTAGATAAAATGGGTGACAACAGGAGGCACAGAGCAGACTGAAGCGCTAGTGGTGGAATAGCAAACTACAGATGCAAAGGAGACTCTGCAAACTCGGTTTGAGGGCGGTATAGGAATTTAGACAAGCGAATCCTAAGAACATAATATTATAGAAAATGATTTTTTAAACAGTGTTAAGCTTACCAATACTGGTAAGCTTAACACTGTTTACTGGTACGAGGCCTCGATTTAAAAAAAAACAGCAAAAATTTAAATGGGGATGAAAATTTTACACAATGAATACAAGATAAGACATATTTTTGTTTGTTTTTGGCGCGACAGCCCCCAGTGGGCCATGGCCTCCTCATTCACGAGGTTTCTATATCACACACAACGACGCACCACAGTCGGTTGGACTGCTCTGGACGAGTGATCAGCCCGTCGCATAGACCTCTACCTGACAACACACACACAACGCTCACAACGGACAGACATCCATGCCTCCCGGTGGGATTCGAACCCACAATCTCAGCAGGCGAGCGGCCGCAGACCTACGCCTTAGACCGCGGGGCCACTGGGATCGGTATTAATTATGTAGGGGATATTTATAAATTTTAAGACGGGAGAATTTATTATGTTTTGGGCGCAACAGCCCACCAGTGGGCCAGGGCCTCCTCATTCACTAGGTCTCTAGATCACACACAACGACGCACCACAGTCGGTAGGACTCCACTATACGAGTGATCAGCTCGTTGCATAGACCTCTACCTGACAACGCACACGCAACGCTAACAACGGACAGACATACATGCCCCCCCCCCCCCGTGGGATTCGAACCCACGATCTCAGCATGAGATCGGCAGCAGACCTACGCCTTAGACCGCGCGGCCACTGGGACCAACATAAGTCACATACATTTACTAATATGCAGCACTGATGGCAACATTACATTCCTAGTCACTGCTGCTAGCAAGTCCTTGCAATTAATATTTTAAATTTAAAAAAATAATGGTGACATATTCGCATTTTTAAATTTTACTTGGTACTGCGAGGCCAACAAATTTTGAGAACCTTCGTCGTAGAATTTTATGATATCCTCGCCAGCAGTTAATACATTATCCCCTTCATAACCTGTGGATAAAGCAGGACCAAATAAAGGTAACGTGAAGTCTCTGTGCACACCACGGAGGCGTATGGTGGGAGTAAAGTTATAGTACCACACATTCTGAACTTCAGCGAAAGATGGAGTTAAGCTTTCAGCTTCAAACACCAGATGGGTTACTCTCGACAAAGGAGCATACAGTAACCAAAGGAAGGCTGGGTGGGCCCTACTGGATGTTTTGCACCTGTCTGGAATCAAACAACGATTCCTCAGATGTCAAGCCCCGTCATTATATTGACTCGTCTTGAAACGAAGCCTTCGGTGCATAAAGTTAATAACTGTACTTAATTTCTTTTACACTTAACGACATTCAGTTTGGACACTGGACATGCAGGTATAGGGGTGCTGATAAGTCCTTAGCCCGACCAGTAAGGAAACAAGCTAATGTTTCTGTCAGAATGGCGTAAATTCCCTTCGGCGTCTTTCCTTGCGGGGGGGGGGGGAAGAAACTTGATGACAGCTCGCGTCTCGATGTTGTTGAAATCGCGCGCGTCCCTGACATGCTTCCGAGCTTCTTCCCTTCCTGGTTGGGCCAAGGAATAATCAGCACCCCGGTAGTTACAATTAAACAGGTTGCCCCGATATATCGGTGATTAAAACGTCATACTGAACTGCCTCGCAAACTGTAACAATGTGCTGACAGTTGCTGTCTCCTTGGGTTTTCTCGTAGTGTTACGTCCGTAGAAGGTAAAGCAATCCCTGTACAGGCCTATACAGACCAGAACGTTGAGTATCCCAGAATTTCAAGACATCCGGCACATGAAGGTGGTAAGATTGTTAGCCCTACGCACCGGCCGCCTTTACTACCCCATCAGATACACCTGGTACTCATTTCTGTTAGAGGCTGAGTAGAACCAATGTCCACAGTGCGACTGGGGGTGCTTTGTAAAATATATAAACCTCACTGTAGGCCCACACATTTCAGTCTCGTTCCTGTTTTGAGGTGTGTCATCGCCGTTGTGTGTTTAAACTACAAGGTGAGGTACATTTAGTCAAAAAACACAAATATGAACATATATAATTTGTCAAAACCCGCTGATGGCCGCTATAGGCCGAAACATGTAGTTTTCTATTGCTAATAAAAGCCATCATTTAGCCATATATTCATAGTTGTGTTTTTGACTGAATTTGCCTCACCCTGTTCCTGTTTTTAGAATCTGCCTAATACCATCATTCAGTCAGTCAAAAAACTCCGTCAGATACAAAACCCTCCCACTAAACTAAGAATATTTCGAAAACATGTAGGAACAGTTCAAAAGAAGAAAATACGGTCATAACTATAACACCTGGTAAAGACGCTGAAAAAAAAGAGAGGTAAATAACCTATTGGAAAGAAGAGGGGAAAAAAATGAAACAGATAAAAATATGCCTGGGTTTGAAAAAGGAAGAATCAAAATTAGGAGACAGGTTTATATTTTGAGGGGGAGAGATCAGGGTGTGGCAGGTTACACCCCAATAGCTGGTTTCCATTCCTTCAATACTTCGATGCATCGTGTTGCTTATTCAGATCTTGTTCGTCAACAGTCTTCCAGACGATAAACCAGACAATGCATTACACCATGAGGATCACGTAACATCAACCGCAAACATGCCATTCAATTCCCACGCTTCATCAGGCCTCATTACATGCACCGTCACCTCACAGATCTTCACTCTTATTCACCGTATACCTAATATCCATAAGCATATCATACTTCCTGACATCACAATTACATAATATATTATAGATACAATACATGTAAGGAGGGGATGACCGCGGTAGCACAGTGGTTAAGGTGCTGTGCTACAAATCGGAAGGTCGCTTGCTCGATCCCAGCCGGTGTCAGTGGATTTTTTATTGATACAAAATCCTTCCGATCGCACTATGGCCCTGGGGTCGACTCAGCCTCTAACAGAAATGAGTACCAGGAGCATTTCCTAGGGGTAAAGGCGGCCGGTGCGTAAGGCTGACAACCTACCACCAACCTGTGCCGTTGTCACGAAATCTGGGATCCTTAACTTCCTGGAACCCTCTGGGCCTGTCCAGGCCTGTAGTGGGACTGCTTTACATGCAAGGAGGGCCGGGATACCTCAGTCGGTATAGCGACTCGCTACGGGCTGGATGATCCGGGGATTGAATCCCGGTGGGAAGCGAGATTTTCCGCACCCGTTCAGACCGGACCTGGGGCCTACCCAGTCTCCTATATAATTGATACCGGGTCTTTCCCGGTGGAAAGCGGTGGGGGCGTGGTGTTAACCATCCACCTCATCTAGTGCCGAGGTTAAAGAAAGAGTAGAGTTATACCTCTACTCTCCCTATGACCCTTCGTGGCCTGTTGTAGGGAGAACTTTACCTTTACCTTTTACCTTTACAATACATGCAAGATATATCCTACTAACAACGATGTTCGCCTACATAAAGATGTCTAATTTTGCTAGAATCTAGGTGCGCACATCGGCGTTGCCGCAGATTCGTCTTTCTAGGTGCGTTGTTTCATTTGGTAACACCGTTCGACCCTCATGGAAGGAAGGCACTGCGATCCATCAGAACGTCATGAACGACTTACTAGCTACACACAGCAACGTTAGACAATACGAGTATCTTCACTCAGACTGATATCTTTATTACGGTTTCACACACTGTAATTAATATTTCTAGCCGATCCCGGTGGCCGTGCGGTCTAAATCGTAGGTCTTCAGCCGCCTGATTGCTGGGATCGCGGGTTCGAATCCCGCTGACAACATGGATGTTCGTTTCTTTTGTTTGTTGTGCAGGTAGCGCCCTCTGCGACGAGCTGATCACTGGTACAGAGGAGAATTGACGGGTGTTTTTGATTTTGTGAATGTGTGTGTGTGTTTCGTGTATATAATTTTGTGTGATCTAGAACCTCTACAACGCGGCGACCGAGACCCAGTTTGGGCATTTTCCATAAAATAAAATTAATACTTTTATCCAGAAGTCGAATTTGGTTGTCGTGATGGTGGCAGTAAATCTCTTTAGTTGTATTCTTGGTCGCTCTGTGTTGCTGCCAGCAGATGACCAATCGACGGCGAGCTTCTAAGGAGTTTCGGTACATAATTATCAGACTACACGGCATCATAAACCAAAAGAAAATATTCTTCAGATTCAGCACTGTGACAACCTCGCATCTTACAGAAGTACCATACATAACACATTACCTATGGAGATATCAATGCATGTATAAGACAGCAATACATCTTTCTCCGCTGTTGTAATTACGTAGGATTAAAGCCAGACGTAATTAATATCAATTCCATCAATGTTATACGTATGGAAATAAGCTTGACTTCATGCATTGATGTACTAATCGATGCCCCCAAACCTTGAATCTGAAATTTTACTTCATAGATCCACACCATGGAACAGAGTTCTTCCTGATATGCCAATAGCCCTTCAGCTAGTCTAGAAATTCTCCGAACTCTACAGAACCCGATGGTTCAGTGCCGTGTTCACCACAGCACGCCAATTGTCCCCATTTTGAGCTAAATAAATTCATTCCTCCTCTTCCCACATTATTTTAAAGACACGTTTTAGTATTATCCTTCTAAGATCCAAATGGCTAATAGACAACTTATGCCTGAACATGATAACGCATACAGGGCGTTTCATAATGTTCTCCGTGATTACAAACATTTATAACAATAAAACCAAAGGACCAACTTTAATGGAATTGTTCACAGCCACAGGAAAACTGAAAAAGTTTTTTTTTTTGACAACTAGAGATGTTCGATGTGTGCACCACTGGTGATACGGCACACATCGATACGATATTCAAGTTCTTGCCACACACGCCTCAACATAGGATCACTGCTGCAATGATCCGTACCTTTAGGTCAGCGAGGTCACATGACAATGGTGGGACGAATAACTTTGCGTACTTTGCACGAAATGCACGTTGCACAGTAACCATAAACGTACTCGTGTGATATTCCAACACACAAAACTCCTCCTCCCCCGGAGCGGCCATTTTCTCACTACATACACTCGCATCGCCTACCGCTGAAAAACAACTTATTGGGGGGGGGGGGATTGAGTTGTTCCTTCTATCTGTACAGGTTTCGTAAATACATGTCCTACGGCTTTCCTATAATAAGTTTTTGAAATTCGGGAGTACATTATGAAACGCCCTGTATAAGACTCGCTTTGGTCTAAACACTAAGAACACTGACTGGTGTGTGGCTGGGCGTGGGATTCAACTGGCACAGGTTAGGGACCAGCGGCGGGTAGGTTGTACTGAGCACCTGGAACATTTCACTGCGACGATCTGTAACGCTGTGTGTTGCGTGACAGCTTCCCGAGGTTTCGAAAGACCGTAGTACTTTCATCTTAAAGGGTTACCAAAAGTAATATCTGTACTAGAACAAGCAAATGCAGTCCTACCAACTCCACAGAACACGCTGTACCATAGGAATTGTTCTATAGTACACTTACACATTAACTAGTACCAATGTCAAAAACAAGCAGCGGCCTGAAGAGACCTATATCTCCTGAAAAACAAAGCAATATTATGACAGGTTATGATAATGCACCTGTTTATAATGTTTAGTTTTCTGGAGTGTCCGTTACTTGGCTGTCTACAAGATTGAAAGCTCCATTTATGAATGCATCCACCTCCAACCCTAACATGAGATTCATCAAGTTAGGGGCGGTGAATGTACAGTAAAGCAACAAAATGGTCAAGAGGATCCGTCTGAACGTACAGAATCGTGCAAAAGTCAAGCAACTTGGCATTCAATGTTTGGCAAACAGCTACAATATACATTTGAAATTTCGATGTTTTGCTGACCGTGCATCTCAGTATAATCTTAGTAATTAACCAGCTTAATGCACAAATTCTTGTTTTAAAATAAGTCTATTAAATGCCTCTACATGTTTCGAGCACTATTGTGCTCATCATCAGGAGGTCAAAATTGTATTATACAGCATCTGGTATCGTCACACCTGTAGGTACACAGGTTGATACAGGATCCTCTCAACCTGTGCACCGGACGGCCACCTGCAGAGTGAGACGATACCAGATGAGAGACACAGAGATTATGATATGATATAATATTATAATACTTACACTCTGTTACAATTGCCCACAGTATTCAGTACATTAAAATGCTGTACTGAATGCTGAATGCTACTGAATGCTGAGTTTCTATTTGGTCACGTTTGAGGAAGCTTGCTCCCCAGATAGTATAATCTGTACCAGAGGCTAAAACTACAGTTTTATGTACTCCTGATGATGGGTACGATGGACGGCCGAAACATGTAAAGTAATTTAGCAGTAAATAAATATCTGAATACTGTACAGGTTTGTAGCCTAGCAGCAATAGGCTATACCATATAGCTTAGGTGTATAGTAGGCTAAACTATCTAGAATTGTGTAACTACACCCTATGACGTTCGCACAACGACGAAAGCCTAACGACGCATTTCTCAGAACGGATCCCCGTCGTTAAGTGACACATTGCTGTATATATGAATTGCTGTATAATACAATTTTGAACTCCTGATGATGAGCACAACAGTGCTCGAAACATGTAGAGGCACATAATAAACGTATTACAAAACAAGAATTTGTGCATTAAGTTGGTTAATTACTAAGATTATACATTAGGAAGTCACATTGTAGACTAGTTGGTTGACTGTCGAATCACTCCGTATAAAAAAGTTGTTTACTTACGCGAAATTATTTCATAAAATATTTTATGTGGGTTAAATATGTGTGTACTTTAAACCGTGTTCTATATGTAATATGTTGTCTTTTGGGTAATTCCCCGGTGTCTGAGTTCTAATAGCCGACGTTTCGGAACCCTCTATAAGTTCCATCTTCACAGGCAGGTGAATGAAGTATGACAGGGGTTGGGGGTGTGTGGTGTATTTATACCTGACAGGGTTCTGGCAGGCTGGTGGAGGAGCCAATGGAAGGCGAGTGACCGGATGTGGTCAGGAAGGTACATAACAGTTTGTGGAAGGGGGCAGGTATATAAGTGCGAGTGCGGGTGGGGATCACTGTAGTGTACTGGGTGGATGTCTCCTTTTCTTGAGTTTGTGTAGCAGTGGTTTCCAGGATTTGCTGAGGTTGAATCCCCCATCTCTGTTGATGTTATTAGGATGCATCTCTATTTCGATGGCTTCTCTGATGAGACAATCCATGTAGCCGGTTTTAGTAGAGAGGAGTTTAGTGTCCTGTAATCTGATGATGTGGTCATGATTGAAACTGTGTTCAGCAACCGCTGCTTTTACGAAGTGATAAGACAGTCCACAACGGACCCACAAGAGAACAAAGTTTGAAATAAATGTATCGGGAGATATAAAAAGTATTTACGGCTGGTGCGCAGTTATAAAGACAATGTTCCAATTTCACATATTCCTATTTCAACCTATCATCATCATTATCTTCATCATCATCTTCTTGTGGTTCTGGGAGGCGCCGGAACTGCAGACTGAAACATGCTACAGAAATTCGAAGGATGCAATTCATATATACAGCAATGTGTCGCTTAACGACGGGGATACGTTCTGAGAAATGCGTCGTTAGGCTTTCGTCGTTGTGCGAACGTCATAGGGTGTACTTACACAATTCTAGATAGTGTAGCCTACTATACACCGAAGCTATACGGTATAGCCTATTGCTGCTAGGCTACAAACCTGTACAGTATTCAGATATTTATTTACTGCTAAATTACTCTACATGTTTCGGTCGTCCATCGCACCCATCATCAGGAGTATATGAAACTGCAGTTTTAGCCTCTGGTACAGATTATACTATCTGGGGAGCAAGCTTCCTCAAACATGACCAAATAGGGACTCAGCATTCAGTAACATACAGCATTCAGTACAGTATTTTTAATGTACTGAATACTGTGGGCAGTTGTAACAGAGTGTAAGTATTATAATATTATATCATATCATAATCTTAAGGGACCACCGTCGCATATGCGGTCCGTCGTTGACCGAAACGTCATTATGCGTCACCTGACTGTATACTTCAACTGCAGGTCCTTAGCCAGAATCCATACAATTTCTAAACTGTACCAACGGTTTATTCTTCTACCCTAAAGACAGTCGCATCAGATTCCTTGAATACGGCAGCAGCCACATAACCATGCTAAACGTCATCACATAAAGCTGACTAATTATCAGACTTACAGAAGCCAGGAGACCTCATATTTCACAAATTGTTTCAGACACGAAGATAAGAAAATTCCAGACCAGCTTCCTAATTTGAGTTGATAAAGTGTCGTTGAAATGACACCGATTAACTTCAAGCTTCTTTTGAATTAAGAATGAGTGACGTTACGAAAATGGCTTTCAACTATTCCTGACACACAGAATGCAGCGAAACATATGAGACTTTGAGACTGGTTCGTATTTCACACCGAATAAAACTGTAGATGTGACGGTGCTACGCGGATAACATGCCAATAAATATTCAACAAATTGAACCCCCTTACAGATGACGAAATCCGCGACTCCCCTCCCCACGACCCCTTAATTTTTGTTGCACTTTCTGTCAATAGTTGAGATCCTGAGCATTTCATTGACATAAAATCAAATAATAGGTTACTCAAACATTCTGATACTTCTAACAGTTATATCTCAAACACTGTTATTCGAAAAACACTGTTCTAAGACACTGACTTTTCTCACCGCTTTGATCTCAAACACTCCAATACTTCAAACAGTATATTCTGGAGCATTCTTAACCTCCTAACATTCCTCTCTTCAAGTACTCTCCCCGAGGACTCATTCTGTCTCTCTTTCAATTTTCCGACTCACATATTCTAAAAACGTTTGAACATAATTCTCAAATTTAAAATTTTCGAGAGACAAGTTCTCAAACAATTTAATCCTCCAGCACTTATTAAAAAATGTATAAATTCCGAGCCCCATATTCTCATAAATTTCTAACCCTATGGCGCTTCTTCCCAAATTTTCAAATTCCGATCCCCACGTTTTCGAAAACTTCTAATCCTTCAGCATTTCTTCCTAAATTTCCAGCTTCAGAACCCCATGTTCTCAGACGTTTCTAATCCTTCAGTACTTCTTCCTAAACTTCCAATTTCAGAACCCCGTGTTCTCAGACGCTTCTAATCCTTCAGCATTTCTTCCTAAACTTCCAGCTTCAGAACCCCATGTACTCAGACGTTTCTAATCCTTCAGTACTTCTTCATAAACTTCCAATTTCAGAACCCCGTGTTCTCAGACGCTTCTAATCCTTCAGCACTTCTTCCTAAACTTCCAATTTCAGAATCCCATGTTCTCAGATGCTTCTAATCCACCAGCACTTCTTCCTTAACTTCCAATTTCAGAATCCCATGTTCTCAGACGCTTCTAATCCACCAGCACTTCTTCCTAAACTTCCAATTTCAGAACCCCATGTACTCAGACGATTCTAATCCTTCAGCACTTCTTCCTAAACTTCCAATTTCAGAACCCCGTGTTCTCAGACGATTCAAATCCTTCAGCAATTCTTTCTAAACTTCCAATTTCACAACTCACACGCTTCTAATCCTTCAGCATTTCTTCCTAAACTTCCAATTTCAGAAACCCGTGTTCTCAGACGCTTCTAATCCTTCAGTATTTCTTCCTAAACTTCCAATTTCAGAACCCCGTGTTCTCAGACGCTTCTAATCCTTCAGCACGTATTCCTAAACTTCCAATTTCAGAACCGCATGTTCTAAGACGCTTCTAATCCTTCAGCACTTCTTCCTAAACTTCCAATTTCTGAACCCCATGTTCTCAGACGCTTCTAATCCACCAGCACTTCTTCCTAAACTTCAAATTTCAGAAAACCATGTTCTCAGACGCTTCTAATCCACCAGCACTTCTTCCTAATCTTCCAATTTCAGAACCGCATGTTCTCAGACGCTTCTAATCCTTCAGCACTTCTTCCTAAACTTCCAATTTCAGAACCCCGTGTTCTCAGACGATTCAAATCCTTCAGCATTTCTTCCTAAACTTGCAATTTCAGAACCCCATATTCTCAGACGCTTCTAATCCTTCAGCACTTCTTCCCCAAATTTCCAATAACCAAGCCCCGTTCTCTAAAAAAAATTCTAATGCTTCAGCACTTGTTCCCAACCTTCCAATTTCCGAGCCCCATCCGACATCCAAAGCCCCCAATCCCCTAGCACTTTGTCCCATATTTCCAGTTTCCAAGTTTCTCAAACACCGCCAAACTTCCAATGAGCCTTTATCCTTCATGCTCACATTTTGATGTGCAGTAACTCAAACACAAGTTCAGACAAACAACAAAACAATTACTGCTACATACCCTAATTACACTCTGCGTTTCAGAGTGTGTTATCCTTTAATGGATAGGCTCTGAACACATGCTAAACGAGAATGCTGTGATCACACAAACAAAGGCCACGCAAGCTGTCAAAGCAAAAAGCCAAGAGTTATAATAATTATTCATTGCAGTAACCCTACACCAGAACTAACCGTTTATATTGTGAAATATTGGTGATATACAAAAGGTGATTAAATGGGATGTGGTGCAAGATTACGAATCAAAACACACCCGGTAAACAGCACAAAGTCAAAAACAAACTGAATGTTACGTGGCCAAAACCATAAATTCAGCCTCCACAAAATGCTACACTGCATAAAATTTCAAACAGTGAAATCCGAATGCTACTCTCAAAAAACCCTAGACACAATTTTAATCTTTTTATGTTTTGCTGACCGTGCATCTCAGTATAATCTTAGTAATTAACCAACTTAATGCACAAATTCTTGTTTTAAAATAAGTCTATTAAATGCCTCTACATGTTTCGAGCACTATGTGCTCATCATCAGGAGATCAAAATTGTATTATACAGCATCTGGTATCGTCACACCTGTAGGTGGCCGTCCGGTGCACTGGTTGAGAGGGTCCTC
>Ga0123352_10011077_pt1 | contig 14193 bp, 10 predicted proteins | sample TergutLab28metaG_FD_89700 | JGI IMG/M metagenome (GOLD analysis project Ga0123352, IMG submission 89700) | Labiotermes labralis P1 segment gut microbial communities from Petit-Saut dam, French Guiana - Lab288 P1 | ecosystem: Host-associated > Arthropoda: Insects > Digestive system > Gut ... | reverse complement strand
GTGGCGGACGCTTGTGAGTGCGGTAATGAACCTTCGGGCTCCGTGAAATGCGGGGAATTTCTTGACTAGCTGCAAACCAGTTAGCTTCTCAAGAAGGACTCTGCACCATGGAGTAAGTAAGTATAAGCCTGGCCCTCACAGTACTCTTGTACATTCATGCCTTGTCTCCCCGACGTTTGACCATCGTAGCCTCCTACATTTCATTATTCCAAAAAGATTAAGAGATGAATATAAATCACTGAGTTCCTTGTTATATAAAATCCTACCTGAACCACTCCTTTTAAGTCTAAATATTTTCCCAATTATTTTTCAAACATTTCAATTTATGTAGTTCCATAACGTAAAAAAACCATTTTTACGCCAACATAAAACTTCCTTTCTCGGGGCATCTTAATTCAGGAATGTTCAAAGGCCGCGCAACAGCACGGGCAACAAAATTTTGTTCGGTGTTGTCTAATATTTTTGGGTCTTCACTACGGAACACACATTATGTCAGTCTTCTGGCGCCTAAAATTTTGAGATGTCTCCTAGATCTTTGGAAAATCTGTGCGCCCTTGTCTTAAGTATTTAGCCCCTTTAAGAACTTATTGTATGCACGATAATTTATTGGAGGATAATATATTCTGACTTCGTGGCGTAAGCTACTCTTACAGTCAACAACTGGGTTTCCATAAAAATTCCCGGACAAATTCCATTGTACGGGATATGTGCAGGCTCTACCTCACATCCGCAGCATCAGAAATGAGATATGGCATTTCGCTTTGGCCTACTTGACTAAACTAATTATTAGTTCCATATACACACGCTAATTAAGTTTTAAATTCAATTAAATTTCACGTAATCTGGCGTTCTACGGGAAACATACGTCTAGAGAATACTGCGAAATTATTGCTGGAAACTGTGGGAAACTTTTTAAGACACTCAAAGTGGTACTTCCAGCTTACGGTAGTTAATTCTTCAGACATTGACTCCTTTAATTATGGTAAGTAATTATGAGTAAGCCGGTTCCAGTGTCCGCGTGGTTTAAGGCGTAGGTCTGCAGTCGCTCGTCTGCTGAGATTGTGAGTTCGAATCCCCCCGGGGTAATGGATGTCTGTTGTGAGTGTTGTATGTTATCAGGTAGAGGTCTCTGCGACGAGCTAATCACTCGTCCGGAGGAGTCCTACGGACTGTGGTGCGTCGTTGAGTGTGATCTGGAAACCGCATGAATGAGGAGGCCATGGCCCACTGGGGGACGTGGCGCAAAATAAAAAAAATATTTGTAAATAATGTCCTGATATCTGGAAAGTTACGAGATAAGCTTATCGCATCGTAAAGCAGAACAACGCAACAGGTCGTTTACTGAAAGCAGGAAATGTGCATTCTTCATATATCGGCAAGCCTGTTTCACATTTTTCCAACTAGTTATTAATTTATTTGGGTTCGGAACTTTAATTTAATTTTAATTGTGATCTCAAGATGTCAAACTGTGCCGTCAGAGTTTCATTACACAATAAGGAAATTTTCTAGACTCAAATGCCAGTTTGCACAGTAACACTCTTAGTTTGCAGAATAAAAATAGTGTAAATACCTCTTAATTCCGACATAAAGTTAGAATAGGGAAATTTCATGTCCCAGTAGCTATTTGAAAACGACAAGTTACACTAACTCAGACTTCGTAGATTTAGATAATACGATTACACATAGGGACGGTTAGGATAATCTGCTATGATAATAGGCACCTGCACCCTGGGTAGGTCTCGAATCCTCGACAAATTAATCTGAGATCGAAATATCCAGCCTTAACGATCATGTTATTTCTGCATTGGCTACTTGTCATCTACCGTACGACAAAATCGCATATTTTTCCACCAGCTAATTCACGCTGCCACACACTGCGAAATGTTACGTACATTCTGGTAACGTGGAAATGGCAGCCGCGTGTATTAAGGATATTGGGGCTTATCAACTTAAGTTGAGAAAACAGTTCATTATTTACAACACATCATGCTGTATTACTCTATATAATTCATATATGGGGCATATGGTCGTAGACCGCGGTAGCACAGTGGTTAAGGTGCTGTGCTATAAATCGGAAGGTCGCTGGTTCGATTCCAGATGGTGCCATTGGAATTTATCATCGACATAAAGTCCCTCCGATCGCACTATGACCCGGGGATCGACTCAGCCTCTAACAGAAATGAATACCAGGAGTGTTTCCTGGGGCTAAAAACGATCGGTGCGTAAGGCTGACAACCTTACCACCATTCTGGGCCACTGTCACGTAATCTGGGACCCTTAACTTCCTGGAACCCTCTGGGCACCTCGGCCCTGTAATGGGACTGATTTACCTTTATTTCTCTTTTACATACAGGGTTATTCATAAGTCTGTGAAACATGTTACAAAACTGGCTGATGCCAGAGTTGAATGAAGACAGTAATGATTACATCTTTCAACAAGACGGCTCTCCGGCACACTACAAAGACGTACGAGGGTATGTCAATCGAAACTTGCCACAAAGATGGATAGGACGGACAGAAATAGAAGATGACGCGTTAATGCGGTGGCCACCCCCGTCCCCGGATTTAACCTCGTGCGAATTTTTGTTCTGGGGGTTTTTCTTTATACCTCCACTCCCCGCTAATCTCCAGATTTTCGCAACCGTATCACCGCTGGTGTGGCTCTGGTCGACCGTGATATGCTAACACGCGTGTGGAGCGAGATGGACTATCGCATAGATGTCTGCCGTATTACCAAAGGTGGACACATTGAGCATCTGAAAAAAAAAAGGAGAGTTTCTCTCTCTATCGGCGTAAGAACTACCATGATCCGTTGAGTAGTTTATTTGTTGCGAATTTTTTAAATGTTTCACGGACTTATGAATAACCCTGTATGGTCACTTTAGTAGTAACATATTTATAGGGTAAGACGATTTTAGAAATGAGAATTTAACTGCTGCGGTATGTACATACATAACCAAGAAATTCTGTTACGTGAAGTTTCATGATTTATAGTTTTTAGGATGTGTATGATATCATTAATACACTTAAAACCTTAACCAACAACTTGATAGAGGGGCCTATTGGTATTACGAAAACTACGATTGAACCTGATTAATCTGATTCTTGTGTTACATTATAGGGTTGTTCCATCGAGCCATTGCTCAGAGTGGCTCAGCATTATGTCCATGGGTTGCAGAAGATCTTACAGTAGCATTCAGGTTGGGGGAGGAGCTGGATTGCAAGACATCAGATTCAAAGGAACTGGTGGAGTTTCTTATGATGGTTCTTGCACAGCAGCTTACTGAAGCGACTGAAAAGCTCTCACAGAAAAGGTCAGTGTCAAGTCATTCCTAGGTATCAGTTGACTTGTTGTGGGTGTAGATAATATAAAGACTTCAATAAAAGTTACAATAATGTAAACATTTAGTATATGATCGCAACATTAAGCAACAGTTGCTATAAAGGTACTGAAATTAAATGCTGAATTTTTCAAAGTATCACTGCTAGTAGCTTGCACCTTTATTAACATAAATTACATCATGAACATGATGTGACAAACTCACCTATGAACATGCTAGTTGCCTCATAAATTTTGGGATTGTCAACTGTACTAAAATGTGAAACTATGAATTTGTATTAAAGGAGTTGTCAAAAATTCATAGGAGTATTTTTATGCACACACATAAGACATATAAATCCGTGCAGGCATGTGTGATTTTTAAGAAGTATGCCTAAAATTCTTAAAATTTCTGATTTTTGTTAAGTGTTGCTTGGATGATACAAAATAAATAATCCCGAACGTCATTTAAATGACACCTGCAGCTCTTATTCTAAGTACTGCATTGATGTTACTGGTGAAACCATCTTTATCACAGAAAACAGCGGTGAAGAATAAAAGTATGCGGTCCCTACCAAGAATCCAATTCAGCTTTCCAGTTTGTAATCTTTGTAACTTTACTGAGTTAAGTAGCTCTTGTAATTTTTACCAGTCATTTTCAAAATCTACAATTTATACCAGTTACCACTGAATACTTTTCTTACAGGCCAATGCTGAAATAAGTAGGTCATGTCATTAGTTTATTTTGCTAATGACAAATGGGCAAAGAGTTAATTCTTTACTATATTCTCATACAACATGCAGCAATTTGCTAATCTCTCCGGTAGGTCTTAGTTTGCCCATTGTTTCCTCGGAAGCCCTAAGATGTCTACGCGGTGTGTCCCGGAGCCTTTCCCGGACCCTTCGATTAACCTTTTGACGCCTAATGTCAACTATAGTGGTCGTACCGCACCGCTAACCTCTAAAGTTGCATTTTAAATATTTATTCAACAAATATAGGTGCTGAATATTTTAAACATGATATATACTCTCCGTGTTTTTCTCTTCAAAATGCAGTTTGTTTCATAATTCTAACCTATTTGGTTCCCGTATTATTCACATTTTATACGCAGGGTGTGCTAAAATTACAAAAATAATTCCGGCGCCAAAAGGTTAAAGCCGATCTACGCCTGGTCGCAACGCCTGGTCACCCTTGGGTTTCCGGCGTCGAGTTCGAAGTGAGATGATAGACGACAGTAAAAGACGCAGAAGTGTACGTTGCCAACTTAACCGCACGGCAACACACATCGCACACTACGACAAACACATCGTCGTACACCACTTCGCGGAAGACTGACTTAACCGCACATAATATTTCCCACGACGATCACATCGTCGTACGTATTCCCCCCCCCCCCCACGGCAAGCGCACCCGTTCTTGCGTACACACACAGTGAACTTATTTTCTATCCGATCAGCACCATTTGATCGTACTAACAATAGGTACCATTGCTATGGCTCTCTACACGTACTGCATCCTCTTATATTCTCTTTACGGTATGCTCTTAATTCATAATCACCATTATATAAACAACAACACGCGGCACGCTTCTGCCGTCGTGTTAACTTCTTGTTTTACGCACTTGTTTTCATCGCACATATTTACTCACAGTACACAGAGAACACGCTTGCTCATTAGGTATGCACTTCCGCATCTACCTACAACTCCTTAGATTGATACTTCTTCAATCTATTCACATGTATCTTGACACTTTTATTCTTGGTAATTCCAATTACCACATTAGATCCATTGGGATCTACCTCAGCAATAATATATGGTCCTACCCAGAGAGGATCCAATTTACCTGCCTTTTCTTTTCGCAGTAACACTTTATCCCCTACATAAAATTTATGCATGTTAACTTTAGATGCTTGTTGTGCAACCCTGCGTTGCTTAGTCTGCATCAAATTTGCTCTGGCAAGTTCATGACTTTCTTGTAATTTCTCTTAACCTCATGGATTACATCGTCATAATTATACGCTGGTGCAGGGTTTTGCTGCAACTGTTCTGGCACATTTGCTTTCCTGCCAAACAGTATTTCATAGGGCGTATACCTAGTCATCGTATGTAGTGTGGTAATGTATACAAAACATGCAAGTGGTAACCATTTATTCCAATCGGTGCCTCTGGGATTAGAGAGCAACGCAAATATTTTATCATTTTCTTATGCGTCCATTCTAATGCACATTTACTCCCAGGGTGATACCACTAGTGTTTAGTTCATGCACTCTCAATAATTTGTATAATCGCTTAAATCTCCCATAAATTGTGTGCCTTGATCGGTTACTATTGTACATGGTATACCATATTGCAATAGAATTTAAAACATAAAATTTAATGCTATTTCTTCAGCTGTCTGTGTCACCATTGGAATGGCTAACAAATATTTACTTCAATTACCTTGACAAGTGAGCAATACTTGTGACCTTCTGTCATGGGTAAAGGTCCTACAATGTCTGAATACAGTTTGTCCCACGGATGAAATTGAGTGTCCGTTTCCTGAAACGGAGTTTTAATATACTGACCAGTCAACTTATTTTTTGGCATATCTTACAAGTTCGTAATATATTCCTCCACATCATGAAACATTACCAGGCCATGTAACACACAGTTTTAATCTACCATAGGTGCGTTGAACACCTTGATGTCCACCTATGGGGCACTCATGCATCTCTTTTAAAATTTTCCGTTGCTTTTCTTTGGATTACATCCAAGGAAAAGCAACGGAAAATAACCAAGGTATTTCTACTCAATACGCCTCCATTAACATTCTTTTCCCTGCCTTATACTCAATAGTATAATCTAATTTTCCAATAAAAGACGCCGTCTTAAGGGTCTATAAATTAGATCTTTAACACTAACTATCCAAGTAAGTGGTTTATGATCAGTTACAATAGCAAAGTTTCTTCCTAATAAATAAGGTCTGAAATGTTTACAAGCTCACACAATAGCGGCTAATTCCTTCTCTATTGTGGAATAATTTTGCTCTGCCTGGTTTAATGTTCTGCTTGCAAAAGCAATCGGTTTTTCTAAGCTTTTCGTGGTGTTTTTGGAGGGGTTTTCCGAAAATAATAACATCACCTAAGTATACAAAGCATCTTGTTCCTATCAAACCCATAAAGACACTATTCAATAACCTCTGAAAATTACTAGGTGCTGACTTTAAACCAAACGGCATTCGTAAATATTCATCATGACCCTTCAAAGTATAGAATGCTGTCTTCACTCTGTCTTCCTCAGCCGGAGGTACTTGCCAATATCCGATTGCACAATCTAATGCAGAAAAATATCGAGCTCTTCCTAATTTACTCACATTGTCTTCAATATAAGGTAGCGGAAAACTATCACCCACCATTACATAATTCAGTTTCCGAAAGTCTACGCAAATCCCCCATTTACGTTTTCCTGATTCATCCATCTCTTTTTGCTAGTATCAGAATTGGAAAATTCCAAGGATTCTGATTAGTTTGAATTATTTTGTTCTCTAACATCTGTTGAATTTGTACATCTACTTCCTTTTCATGATATTCAGGAATTCTGTAATTCCGTAACGTAATGGATCTATATGCTGGGATCGTCACAGTTGGGATATAGTGCTTAATGGCTGACGTATCTATCAATTTGTCACCGGGTAATTTAAAAACATCCATATATTTCTGCACAGACCTGTCTAATCTCCTGTTCAACTTTTATATGGGCTAATCTTAATTGTGCTTGTAATACTTGATTTTGCAACTGCGATTCTATTTTTCCCATCATGAAATCTACCACTAAGCTTAGATAACTCTTGTGTTCGTGGAAATTTCTTTAAAATTTCATCTGTAGAATTGCAATTTATTATTAAACAAATAGCGGCTTCGGTGGTCTAGAGATAGCGGCCTTTGGTACCCAAGTTCGCGGGTTCAAACCCGGCCCAAGCCGTCAGATTTTTATGGCGAAAAAAATCCTCAGCACGCCTTCCTTCGGACGGGAAGTAAAGCCGTCGGTCCTATGTCGTAGATTTACGGCACATAAAAGATCCCTAAATTTACGTGGAAGTCGGAATTTAGGCAAAATTACTACCGGACATCTTTCTTGCCCACAGTTCCACCTTTCGCTGTTAGGATCTCTCACGTAGCTGCGGACGCAGAGGCACGTGGCGGCGAAAGTGGGAAAGTCTAAAGGCGGGGGAAAGGAATGGTAAACTACCCCCAAGAACGTGCCTAGGATGCAGTGTGCCAAGAGCCATATCGGTTCCATAACCGGGCTCTGGCTCCTGCCGGACCGTCCTCTAGGGCTGAATACTAATGAATTAATTAATTAATTAAAGAAATAAATGAAGAGTCAACACACTCTACTACACTTGACGCGCCAAAAGTATTATCTTGCAATTCCTGCGCTTCTACTAACCGACTTCCTTTTTCGATAGTTGGAATTCCCTAATAGGCTGGAAGATTAATACCTAAATTAGCTATTTGAAATTGATAACCGAATCTCTCCAGTCATTTATATCCTAATAATATCTCACAATTCAGAGTTAAATTCTCCACCACCACAAATCCACGAGGAGACGTTTCTCCTATACACATATTAATTTGCCCTTGTGTTTCATTTACATTGCCAGGTACGCCACGAATTCGTAATACACACCAATTAATCTTTGATCCGCGGGCTAGGCCAATTTCCGTACCTAACGACACTTGAGACACTGTGCCTATCAGTGCGTTTCCCATGCCGTTAGGCAATTGTTCACATACTACGTATATAACAAAGGGAAGATGAAACAAATAACTACACAAGTCAGAACTCACATTCTATTTGGATGCATATGGCAACTAGAATAATCCTCCTCATTATTGTCTACAGTTACTTGTTAAAATTGATAACATCTCTTGTCATCCGCCTGATGTATTTGTCACGCTCTCGGGGCTACTTCTGGGTAAATACTCTCATTATAAACTTCGATGACTACGGCAAGCCGTGAATCTGCAGATTTCTTTGTGTCATCCTCACAATCTCGCGGGGGTACGCCTACCTCCGGTTGCCCTGGCAGCCCCTCTGCCCGTTTCCCGTCATGTTACGATAGTCGTGCCCCTTTTTAACATGTCCTTCCTCGATGCTCAAGGGAAGCTCTCTGCAATTACGCGAAATATGTCCCTTCTTCTTACAACGATAACACATTGCAGTGGCTACACGGACTTCTCTCCGCTCATTACGCTCATTTCGTTTCGTTGGTACATTTCTAATTCCCTGGTTCACAAAATGCCCCTTTTCAGGAAAGTTTCGTTTAAAAACTCTTTCTAATTTTATGGCAATTTCTTCTTCCAACGCATCTTCTACAAGTTGTGCCATACGTGTATTTACATTTACTTTCGTTTAACCATTGTCTTAATGCAGTCACCATACAACCCTTGTATGAAACACGCGCGAATAAACAAATCTATAATGTCGCCGCCACCTTCGCGTTTTTCATTTGTCCACGCGAGATATTCCATATGTTTACGCGCAGCACGCTGTAAATCCCCACACACTTTGTCCACTCTCACGCTCCATTAACTAACAGTTTCAGCCTGACCATCCTTACTTTTAAAAAGCTCTGTGTGCATAATGATTAAGTTTCGCCTCAGACTATAATTTTCCCTTAAAATCGCTCTTACTTGTTCCCATGTATGTACACGCGTTCGAGATAGTAACTTAGTTTAAGCCTCTCCTCCAATCTTTCCACACACAAACGTAAAAACAAGTTATGGTTTGATGGTTCTACAACTTCATAAGTAGCTTCTACATTCTGAAAAAATTCTCTCAATTCAAGAGGATTCCCATTGGAAGGTTTAGGTATTAACTGCACAGCTTTTCGGACCGATATGTACCTAATTCGATGGGGTTCATCCCTACTGCTCTCACAATATGATGAGTCTATTGCCTTCCGAATTAGAACTTACCTGGTGAAGGATAGCCACCCCCTCTTGAGGACACAGGTATCAGACCCGTGACGTAGCTGCTAAATGATGAATACAATAGTAGTAGATGTCCCTCCGGCAGGTCTTAGGTTGGCCATTGCTTCTCGGAACCCCTAAGATACCTACGCGGTGTGTCCCGGAGCCTTTCCCGGACACTCCGATTAACGCCGATCTACACTTGCTCTCCACGCTTGGTCACCATCGGTTTTCCGGCGTTGAAATCGAAGTGAGATGTTAGACGACAGTAAAAGACGTAGAAATGTGCGCTGCCAAATGCTGATCGTACGCCGTCTGATGAAGATCATTCGTTGCGTGATTGGACAATCCTTTCATCACTCTCAGTCAACTTGTTACAATCCCACCGCTGCCACCATGTAATGTAACGCGACTTGACGAGAGGTTTTCAGTCCGTTTCTTGGCGCAGGTCAAGGTACTAGACTTTGTTTAAGTTGGCCACAAAGCAATTTATTTAGGAGCGATGAAATATTTGCTTTGAAGTTACATACAACTGAAGTACAGATGAAGTTAGCCCCGGTAAGCAGTTCATAGTTAATAAGGCTCGTCGAAACTTGAAGACCAAGTTCACTTGTTCTTGTTAAGAAGAACGACTGATACTTGAATCTCTCCTTCCAACCCTGTCAGATTCTTATTACAGGGGGTCGTTTTGGGTGTTGGCTCGGGGAGGAGCATCAGCATGTGACTTCTCAAAATCTTCCCTTGATTAGTTCTTAATCTCGTCATTCCGATTCCTCAAAATCGTACCTTATTAGGCCACAAGTTCACTCTTTGCCTAATATGGTAATGAAACTCAGAGATCAAACGCAATCAGCTCCTTCCCTTGTCAACAGCCGTTACATTATTTACCTTTTAACACGATCTGGTTTGCGTTCTGAGCACTGATGTGTTCAATAAACATGTCGCAGTGCTCACAGACATCTAGCATTCAACAATGCAAGAATAAAGGTTTCATAAACAACTTAGGTGACAACATGTGGCATAATATATGTCTTAAAAGTAGAATATGGATGTGGAATATGGACAAATTTCTCATTACACTTTCTTACTTTATCATAACTATTGCACTTCCTCATTACAATCTCTAAAGACGAACTCAGGACGTTTCGGATTAACATAAGCAGTGCCAACTGGCCCCAACACCAAAGATCTACAGATGTTTAAAAAATCTTGGAGCCACCTAAAAGTTCTGGATGTCAGAAGAGTGGCTCGAAGCAAGTTCATTACTGAAAACAATAGACAACAACGTTTACTGACGTTATGCTTCTGAGGCAATAGTATCCATTTCTTGTTAATTTCGAGGCACTGAGCACGAATATGACAATGAAAGCTCAAAATTTCTAAGAAATCCGCAAACGTTTATTATATAATTAAGATATATGTACATCAGACATGGAACGATAAAAGTTCGCTTCTACTTGCGACTTCGCTTTGCCTGTCGCTTGTGTGGCTGCTCAGGAGCATTTCTGACGAGCGTCCACCAGTAGTCAGCCAATGTGGAAGTGGACCACTTTTCCTGATAGCGTTTCTCCATCGTTGCATTTTCCTCATGAAAAGTTCACCGTGCTCATCACTAAACATGTCGCAGTTGTCGGGGAAGAAATCCAAGTGGGGATGAAGCATGTATATCTTTAAGGACATATTGCAACGACGTTTGTGATACAGTGACATGTCCTCAATCAATTCCTTGTAGTTTTCTGTCCTGATATTCCCTAGGAAGTTAGTTGACACCAGACGAAACGCGTTCCAAGCTTTTTTTTCGTCACCCTGAAGTAGCTTGTTGAACATATCGTCTTTGAAGTGCTTGCGGATCTGAGAACCCACAAAAACCTCCTCTTAATTTTCGCTTCGCTAAGTCGAGGGAATTTTTCAGCCAGATACTTGAACGCCGATCCAGTCCGGTCCATGGCTTTTACGAAGTCTTTCATCAGACAGAGTTTGATGTGTAGGGGTCATAGCAGGATTTTGTGCCATTCTGCCAGTGCTGGGTGTTGCACGTTCTTCTATCCGGCCTTCAGAGATTTCCTCTGAGGCCCGCCATTATTCAGTTAAAAACAGCAGTACTTCGTGTATCCCAGTTGGAAACCCATCAACAGAGACACTACCTTCAGGTCACCACAAATATGCCACCCATACTTGCCGTATTCAAGCTTATTCAGCAGTGCTCTAGGTTTTCATAGGTTTCGTTCGTGTGGACAGCGTGTCCGACTGGAATGGATGGATGTTGGTTTCCATTATGCAGCAACACCGCCTTCAGACACAGCTTCGAAGAGTCTATAAATATTCGCCATTCTTGCGGGTCATGTTTGATTCCGAGGGCATTCATCAGGCCATCTACATCGTAGCAGAACAGAGGGTCATATTCCTTTCTGAAGAAGGCGCCTATTGCTGATGACGACTGTGAAACGAAGAAATTCGGACATTTTTCTCGAGAAGATTCGAATGTTTAAGTCTTGATTCCAGTAAGTCTCCTTTGCTCTTGGACAGCTTCAGATCGCGAACAAGATCGTTCAGTTCGTCCTGTGTGAGAACGTGTGGCTGTGGTGCAGAAGACCCACCGTGGAAGACGTGTGGTTCAGTAGACGCCGGCGGCTCAGGAGAACCCGAGGTCGACTTGCCTTCGTCCTCGTCGTCTGAATCGATGGTAAATTCTTTCTGAGGTTCGGGAACGGAAATTCCTTCGCCGTGCAGAATTGGACGGAGAGCAGATGGTATATTGGATAAACTATTGTCCACTTATTTTTCTTCGTGATGTTTCCAGAAACAAGTGGCAGCATACAGAATTAGCAGTCAGTTGTGTGATCACTTGGCTCCCTCCAAAACATAAGAACAGCAAACGGCATCGCATATCTTTTGTCATTCAGCCACTGTGAAAGATTTGTTGCATATTTACGGCAGCATATGTGCGGGGCCCAGGATTTGTCTTGGTCGCCGATCTTGCATCCGAAATACAAATGATACGCCTTTTTCACTATCGCGGTGATGGCCTTTCTTTGCCTTGCAAACGTCACTTCACAGCAAATGTAACAAAAGTTATCTGCACTATTAATACAGTTACGATGCATCACTAATGCTGGATTAAAACTGCTGGGATCACATTGAGGTATTTATGAAGCAGGAGTAAAACGGGTGTGGTGTGAATGATTGGCTGATACAATACGAAGCAATATTTCGAACTCTTTGAACGTATTTAATTTTTAGTGGTTATATTTAATTAACGCAAACTTCACTACGGACACAAGCGACAGGCAAAGCGACGTCGCAAGTAGATGCGGACATTTATCGCTATAAGTCTGATAGACATATTTCTTAAATATGTATAATAAACGTTTGCGGATTTCTTAGAAACCGTAGCCAATTTTGACTTTTCATTGCCACATTCGTGCACAGCGCCACGAAATAAACAAGAAATGGCTACTATTACCTCAGAAGCATAACGTCAGTAAAAATTTGTTGTCCAGTGTAACCGGCTACGGTTATGCGGCTTCGTACAAAATGTTGCACAGGATTTGCTCAACCCTGCTTGTCATTGCGTTTTAAAAAGCGGTGTAGGGTATGGTTTTTCCGCGACGGCACGTCATGTAGCCTGTCATTCAAATCGCAATTTCTGCGCTCTTAAACGCTGCGCGGAGAGCGATAGTTTAGTCACATTGCTGCTGAGGTTTATGTCGACAACTGCATTTAACTTCGTGTTTCATCGTTTGCTGTTCTACACTCTTTTGATCTCTGATTAACAAGAGAAAACCACAAATGACGGACACTGTAACGGTCACCGTAGCTCAGGGCGAGTTGAGAGGAAAGAAAGTAACAGTCAAGAACGGAGTAACATACTTCAGTTTCCAGGGGATTCTGTACTGTAAGGCTCCTGTGGGACCTCTCAGATTTAAGGTAAGATTAGCATATTTCGGCTTTCCTTTTATTTAGGGATTAGCGTGACCGTGCAGAACTGTGTTCTGTTTTTACTGTAAACTGTAATGCATTCGTACCTGTAGCTTGGCATCGCCAGGTCTGCTTACACTGACAACCGAGGAACTACGTGACAATTCAGCCCCAGACCGTTTGGAAGAAGTAGGGTATTTTGTGTGCCTGACGTTTGAGTTTTTTGTACACCCGAGCTTAATTTAGAAAGAGATCAATAAGGTAGTCTATCAAGAGAAACCACTTCAATGTTTATCATCTTTTCTGGGTCTCGTGTTCTGCGTTACAGGTTCGGAGAACGGTAAGGCTGTCAAGCAGACAATGAACACTCCAAGAATAAACTAAACAATATCATTTATTTATTTATTTATTAAGGGAAATAGGCACGGGACTCACTACAATAGAACGTCTTAATTGTGGTGGGAGTTCCGTATTAAATTTAATTCAGTGACTGCCAACAACTGTCACTCAGGTAATATAAATACCAAGTGGGCCGTAAAGAAAATATGAATGATGAAATACGAAAAAGAGTACTTAGTTCGTCTTTTTCTTTTGCCCAAACAGCGTTTCTATATTGTGAAGTACGTGTGTGTGTGTGTGTGTGTGTGTATGTGTGTGTGTGTGTGCGTGCGTGCGTGTATGTATATATATATATATATATGTGTGTGTGTATGTGTGTATGTACTGACTAGGGGCTGGACAGTCCGGGATCGGATCCCGGTGGGGACGAGATTTTCCGCCCGTCCAGAACGGCCCTGGGGCCAACCGAGCCTCCTGTAAAATGGGTACCGGTTCTTTCCCGGGGGTGAATTGCGGCCGGGGCGTGCTGCTGACCACTTACCCCCTTCTAGTGCCGCGGTCATGGAAGAGTAGAGCTATACCTGTACCCACCCTCTGGGCCACACCGGGCCTGTAACGAGATCACTTTACCTTTACCTTTTAATGTAATTGTGTGCATTTGT
>Ga0123352_10011075_pt1 | contig 14194 bp, 4 predicted proteins | sample TergutLab28metaG_FD_89700 | JGI IMG/M metagenome (GOLD analysis project Ga0123352, IMG submission 89700) | Labiotermes labralis P1 segment gut microbial communities from Petit-Saut dam, French Guiana - Lab288 P1 | ecosystem: Host-associated > Arthropoda: Insects > Digestive system > Gut ... | reverse complement strand
GTCAAAATTGCATTACACAGCCTCTGGTATCATCACACCTATAGGTGTGTAATGCAATTTTGACCTCCTGATGATGAGCACATGTGCTCGAAACATGTAGAGGCATGAAATAAACTTATTTAAAACAAAAATTTTGTACATCAATTTGGTTAATTACTGAGATAAGTAGTATAAAGTTTATCGAATATTTTCTAAGTTCCGCAAATAGCAGTTTACGTATTAAACAGTGTCACGAAATGTCTACGGAACTTATCCCCTTATCAGTTTGAATGAATGGAAGTTTACGATACAATAGAATTATTGGTGGTTTTTGGAATAAGAACCATAGCTCAACTGTTATTTTTAAAATATAAAAGTTTTCCAATTTCTGTTTAATACTGTGGGGCACACCGTAGCGCAGTTCGTTTAGGCACTACGCTGCAAGCCCGAAGCTCGCAGGTTCGATTGGAATTTTTCATTGATATATTCCTTTCGGTCGCTTTATGGCCCTGGGATCAACTCAGCCTTTAGCAAAAATGAGTATCAGATATATTTCCTGGGGGTAAAGGCGACCGATGTCTTGGGCTGTCAACCTTACCACATTTATATACCGATTGTCGTTAAATCTGGAAGCCTCAGCCTCCTAAACCCCCCCCCCCCCCAAGGTCTGTACAGTCATGTAAAGGGATTGTTTTCCATTTATCTGTAATTAAGAAATCAAATTGTAGGTCCCAGATAATTTCTTCTGAACTCTGATAATGTTTATATTGACTTCAGCTAGTTTCATATATTTATGGTTTCGTTAAAATATTCATGTTCATAACACTTTAGCTTCTGAAATTCTGTATATCATGTGTTGGCTTCGAAACTTGTAATGATTATTCTTGCAATGGTTAAAATTAACTTTATAATTTCATCACATTTGATTTGCACTGGTAAGAGTTCTGATTTTCCAGTACTTTATAAAGAAAAAGTGCAATTCAACGCTACAAATATTTGTCTTATATCAGTAACTCTGTAAATATAGGACAAAAATATAAATTTATTGATATAAACTGACACGTGCTGTTGTAACAATCAACGTATTCCTATTCATAGCCTTTGTGTCGTAAAGTTATTTTCGAAGGATTCCATAAAATGGAGTGTACGAATGTCGGTCCGTAGGCGGGAATTACTGCCTACCGCATTGCGGTGTCACTTTTAAGTGGGTTGCGATGGAATCTGTGTTGAAATATTGTGTCGAACTGTAACTAGGGAGGAACAATTGGCTGACTTACTTAACGATGTTGATAGCTCGTATCTTCAAATTTAGGGCTTTGAATGTTATAATGATCAGCGAGTATTGAATTACAAAGGATAAGAACAGAAGTGACTGTGGCTTTAATATGACCTACTTCCCTGAATTACCTACAAAGACTGAGAATAAACATAAAAAAAGCCTCAAATACGGTGACTGGTCTGGTCTCTGTACCTAGATTTGAACCTGGGACGTTCCAAAAAGAGAGTTTGAGCGCCAACATATGTTCATGCCACTGATACATTTCAGATTTTGGAATATTTAAAATAAAAGAATAGAACTTAAAATTACGAAAGCAATAACATTTTTTTTTATAATAACAAATATATCACAAAATTGCTGTTGTGTCGATTGGCAAAATATTTTCTTACAAAAAAAAAACGGAAACTGTGTTAAGAATTTGTAGGAATTATATGTAACCAGAGACACTTAAGCTGCTAGATAGATCCTATAACTATGCCTGTTTCTCATTTGAAAATTAATATATTAGGTCTATCTCGCTGAACTAAATTCGTTTTTTCACTATGGTTATTAGGTATAAAACGTTTAAGGAGAACATGCTTTATTAATGTATATATATATATATATATATATATATATGTGTGTGTGTGTGTGTGTGTGTATGTGTGTGTGTGACTTAATAAAGCATTAATTTACATCAAGCACAACTTTTTTTATTGTATACGTGACTACATGTTTCGACCTTTTTAAACGGTCATCATCAGGCCTTCTAACAGATCGAGACAACAGATGCTGTGTACATGTTGGGATCCCAATATGTGTACATTGATAAAATACATAAAATCTAACAAGTTAATTACATAAGAAGGAGTGTTGTGTGTATTGCACAACTATATGTAGTTAAAATATTTAAAATGGTGGTTGGGCGTTACGTTGCAACGCCCAACCACCATTTTAAATGTACACAGCATCTGTTGACTCGATCTGTTAGAAGGCCTGATGATGACCGTTTAAAAAGGTCGAAATATGTAGCCTCGTGTACAATAAAATATTTGTGCTTGACGTATATTAATTAATGTTTTAGTATATTCTTAGCACGTCGTGACGTCTTCCATCAAATGCGTGTGATTTACGTAAAAGTGAGAGCTAAGGCAAACATCAAATAAATATATCCGTGTTACATTCGTAATAAGATAAGTGAGTAATATTAATGGAAGCTCACTCTAAGCACTTTCATTTACAGTTTGCTGTAATTTACACACTACTGGGAAACCCAGCGTTAGGTTTTTAGTATAAAATATAACATGTTTGAAAAGGAGATGCGCTGAAAAATAAATGCTATATGCTACAAAATGCGGTTTGTAATTAGTGCAGAAAGAGGCCCACGTTTCTCTTTGATTAATTCTGTAACACGTTGAGAATAAGGTAAAGCAGTCTCATTACAGGCCTGGAGTGTTCCAGAGGGTTCCAGGAAGTTACGGTTCACGGATTTCATGACAACGGCACAGGATGGTGGTAAAGTTGTCAGCCTTACCGGCCGCCTTTACCCCCAGGAAATGCTCCTGGTACTCATTTCTGTTAGAGGATAAGTCGATCCCATGACCATTATGTGATCGGAAGGGTTTTATGTCAATAAAAAATTCCGACGACATCAGCTGGGATCGAACCAACGACCTTCCGATTTATAGCACACACCTTAACCACTGTGCTACCGCGGTCCCCCTAAAAAATATATAAATATAAAAATATACAATTTATTTTACCAACTGTAAATATTTCGTCCTCATTAAAGAGCTTTCTTAACATTGATATACAACTGACTCACGAAACTAATGGCGAAAATCATACCTTCTCTTCATACCTGGACATATTGTAATGACATTGGATGTAACAAAACAGTAAATACGGGGTAGATAATAAAACACATTATTGTTTACATTTCACGCCTAATATCAATAATGAGAAACGTGTTATAGTGAACATTAGATGTAAAATTTCCAGCAACATAGCACAACGCATCGCAGAGGAGCGGAAGGGTTGGAGATTTTTACACGAAGAAAATAGGTTTGCTTTAAAATACGAATTGGGCTGAACACGCAGACAAATTTATGCAACCTGAAGATTTTTTAACTGCTATAAATTTTCGACCCCCATACCAACAATAAATATTACAGAGAATTTAAGGAAGTTGAAATGAAATTTAAAAATTTCTGTGCTCTTTTGTAACCTCTATTTCCATTTTCAGTAGAGCTATCAATAAACATTATGAACTGCAATCTTGTCAGCGTAGGTTTTATGTTCTTTTGCATTCTAGGGCTGAGAAAAACAAGAGCGGGAAAGTGGTCCTCGGGATTAAAGTTAAATAAAAGGGGACACTGCAAACCGAAGGGAATATTGGCCTTTTGTCAGTCCCATGACCGGTGTCATAAACAGAATTCTCCAAAATAAACGTATCGTATCAGAGTCAAAAAAAAAAACTTCTTGCAGTTTAAATAACTAACTGTCGTTGACAACAATGCAGACACTCGGTACATAATTTCCAGTTTCATATTTCAAAATATAACAAGAGATATTTACACTTGTTCCTGACTCTTGACAGGTGCCACGTCTTTAAATGAAACTTTGGGTTACTTTTGACAAGATGGCTAAAGTTACATGAATACATAATGTTCTGCTAACGGCCCTGAAGAAATTCAGAATAAATTAAGAAGAGTTTCTACTTGGGATACCTTGAATTTGAAGAAAGCATGCTATTCCGAAACGGCGATACGTGACAGTCTACATCTTGGCATATAACTGACAACGTGAATAATGAAAACACGTAGCCTGTATTCCTTATAGAATATCCCTATTTGATTTTCGTGTTGCGTCTTTGATCTGAAGACTGTGTCACTGGTGGGTTCTGAAGGAAAGATCTAAGGGTTTCTCCTTCCAGTGGCTTAACGGTAAAAACACAAACGCCTCCAGACAGCCAGCATGTACAACATACAGGTTGCCTAAAATTACACATGTTTTTATTTTAATGTCACTGGTTATTGGCGGCTTAAATCTCGCGACTATTAGGTTGCTACAATAGTCAAGGGACTGTCAGTGCAGCTGAAGGAATTTCTGGATTTTGTCTACTTACGTAACTTAATTTATGTGACGTTTACTTTATGTTTGAACCGCCAGCCGGTGGGAATAATCCAGAAGTTATGTGGTCGTAAATTTAAGGTAATCTATTCAGAACTCTTATACAAATGCTGTTCCCAGTCTTTTAGCACAGAAAGCCGAATGAGGCTAATGTTTTAGCTTTGGTTAGTGATGGCCAATCCTTGTGTCCCCTAGTGATCGTCTTTTATCTTTCTGTGGATCATTTCTGCTTTATCCAATTACAGTTAGGTGTTCTTCATTGTAAGATACTTTTCACCTGAAAAGAAGTAGGGCTAACGCCCGAAACATAGCTCAGACAGCAAACAATGCCCCACATAATACCGGTGAATCTCCATTACTGCATTTTATTATGCATGTCATTCATGTCAAATTTGGCGATCACAACCCTGCTGAACAATATAATCATTTTCTGTTGAGTGGTTTATTCTCCACTAATGCATTCTTTGTTTCAAGCTCCTGCCACATGATGTGTATATTTCACGCCTTTCAGTGTACGACAAGTTGCCGTGTGCTCACGGCGATACATTTGTTTAGGCATTAGTGTAAGGAGATAATGTGGCACAAAAAATAGAATAGCGGGTGCGCTAATTTTTCGGGTAATTTTCAAAACAAAAGCTAAGAAGCGCGTCGTAATTTGTAATTTTGTGTAGAATACGTAGGATATTAACAGTTCCCTTTTATTCCTTTCGATTTTTTGTTGACACCTAAGTTAATTTCTACAGCGTGTCGCGGTTATTTCAAAAGAATTTGTTGTGTAACAAGGTAGAGTAGGTAACAGTATAATCCTTAAGGCAAATATTTTTATTTCAGAACAGATAGAGAGAGAAGAATGCCTTTTGATAGCAGAAAGAGATTTTATATTCTTTATGACTATAGTTATTTTGAACAACTATATTGTCTCCAAGAGATATGCTGTGTCAACTGTCGCGGCGACCCAATGAATTGTTAGTAGAACAAACCGAAGAATGTTTTGAAAGAAAACGTATCCATGTCTGGATAAAATGTGTACAATAAAATCGATTTCTGTTTGTTATAATGAGGGTGCAAGGTGCAAAGTAATCCACTGCAGTTTTCTGTCAGACAACTCAAGAAAGAAATAAATATATATACATTATTATTATTATTATTATTATTATTAAAACATTTCAAGATATAGATGCATAAGAACGGTCATAAAGTGAAGTTTTCCATACCACTATTCTCTTATATTCATTGCAATGAATATTCATTTGAATTTATGACAATTTTTAGGTTTTTATCCACTTTTTTATATTATTCTTAGGTACAGACTGTAAATATATTAGGAAATTCGAGATTAGAGTGTTTACAATGGTGTTACTTACGACTTGATTTTCGAAATCAGGAATTGATTATGCATACGCAATTCTACCGTTGTTCTTTTTTGTGCATTGTATGCAATGATCAAAATATTTGCATTTTCCATATTAATCTTGAAAATACTTTATCACAAAAACGATGACACTTCTCACGCTATAGTGCAAAACTAATTATTTCTGTTTTTGACTTTGGTTTCCATACCATTAAGCTGTTTAGTGTCCAAAAATATGTTCAAGAAACGTTTAAACCGAACATAAACAGAGAATTTAATTAACAACAATAAAGTCTCTATTTGTTTCCAAACTTTACTGTCATCCTAAGACGCGCCTCGCAAAGACGGTATTTTACACTAACAGACTTCAAGGCCAGTTACACAATTTCCCTTCAGTTTTTTTTCTGTCTGCTTTGGTTCCTTACTAAGACCCTGCGTCCAATGAAACATCTACTTCTGTTCCACATCTTCAACTTTCTAACCAACTGGTGGCAGCTAGAAGTTAATTAGGGTGGATAGAAGTGTTGGGAAGTAGAGGTGCGCGGCTTAGCTCGCTGTTGTTAGAAGTGCGAGGGAGCACATGTTCAGAGTTGACGAGATGCGCTCCGCCTCCAAACGCCCAGCTTAGTTATGTTGAAGGAATAACATCACTTAGCACTAAGATGCTATCATGATGTAATACAAAAAATGAAATTTCATTTCTCTCGGGCAAACTTTTTTATGCACACTTGAGAGCGTGGCGGATACAAGTCCTGTTTTCTGCTCAACGCATTCACTTCGGGGCCACTGTCCGACTACTGCTTACCGTCCGTTGTTACATCTGGTACATCAGATACTTCTTGTTCCAGATTTTCTGGAATATTTATTACAAAAATATCTTTAGTCTTATGTAATTAGGTAGGTAAAAGAAGAAAAACTTCTGTCGTTGGTTGATCAATCCTACTGAGGAGAAATTAACATTCTTTACTTAATGTTAATTAAAATTTCTGTAATGGGAAGAAAGTCCAAACAGAGTGCAGCTGAAATCGCCACACAATTGTTTTCTAAGATCAGTAGTCTATAAATTTGTCAAAGGGAGATCTGAGATCCTCTGACGGAAAACTTCCACATGTCCTGGTCTCTTGCAATGAAAGTCACAAAGGTCACATCTGAAGAGGAGCAAATGGAATTGGAGATATCCATGGGGTTTGACTGAAATCACGGTACAGATAGAACTGCACGGAGGGTATTCGCTCCCAGTACACTCAAATATAAAATTTCAGAATATTTCCAGCTTCTCTTACTTAGGGCTTAACGCTACGGGATCTGAAACTAATATTATGATACAAAATCATGCTTTCTTATTATAAGTGTTAAATGATATATTATGTAATAAGTATGGCGCTAATTCTGTTTCTTTAGAGAATTGAATTACAGTAAAATGTCTTGGAACAACTGCATCGTTTTTATCAGTTTTTTGTTACTTTTTCCGCAAGAATTTATTTTATTGCATATACAAATTTATATAAATTTACTAATTATTTTTACAGTTGATGTGCTGTGTCACTGTCCCTTCCATTTCTGTAGAGATCCCACTCTCCCTTACCGTTTCTACATTTCCTACAACCACATGCTAGCTAAACTCTGAATCACTCTCTTACGTCATCTGTAGTTGAATGTACATAGGCTGACCTTAATAAAACACGCTACTTTCTTTATAGTTAGACAGTTTCACTTCTGTAGTGTCATGCCCTATTTTCAGACCTTCTATAAACACTTCTCTTCTATATGTCCAGTTTAAATTCTAGCTTAACAAAAACAAACAGCATTTCAAGATGATATTCTCCAGCACAATATCTCATATTTATAAGAACAGACGAAGTAAACACGGGCCGGAATACGCATAATTTTGCTTCTTAAAGGTAAGGCCAAATACTGTCTGAACATTTATCTCATAAACTGTCAGTTGCAAGGAGATACAGAATCGTATATTTTGTGTGTTACTGAGAGAAGCGAAGCAAACTTGCTCAGCCGCAAAAACTTGCACGGCTGTTTAAATAAATCCGGTGATTCAAAATAGGTTCTCTACAGATTCTCTTATTACCAGAGTACGTGTCTATCGGCACATTTTCCTCTAACTCCCAGACTCTCCTTTTTCAAGAGATCTTTATTTTCTTTCCTTTGAGCTCTTTGAATCTCATTTCCGGCCAGAAGCTTCGGGGAACATGAAGCTGTGTTCCTTCACAACAGAGGTAATCCTACAGTCTGTGGTCGAATGTCTGATGCCTACTGACACGAGATAATAGAACGGAGTGACACAGGAATGCACATGGCTGTAACACACGTGACATATTGAATGACATAATAGGTCACAAAAATCAGAACATTTGGATACCTTTAACGTAAACACCAGAGAAATGAGCACTGCAATAGGGACAGCCAACGTTACCCTATACGTGTAAATATGGTACTTGGGACTGCCTTTGCCTGCTTCATATCTTTAAAAGACAATTCTTATGAAGAAAGCGGAACAGGTCCATACTTCCAAAATGTTTCATTAGTAATTTTCATAATCACTTAGGAAGCTTTAGAAAGGAAAATGTGTCAGAAATATAATATTTAGGAGTAATTCATTTAAGTGGTGGCTGTTCTCATATAGCAATATTAGAACCCAAACTGCAGCTAAAGGTCGAGTTATAGATAAAGCTTTTCTTGTCAACACCACGAATTAATACAAGGAGAACATTAGTATACATGCATTCATTCTTTAGTTGGCACTGGGGGGAAGTGAGTAGTTAAATTCTCCCCTCGGCCGCTTTAACCTCAAAGATTCTAGAGATAGTGACACTAAACTTGACTTCTGTAACTAATGAACACATGCAGTATATTAATATTCTTCTGGTTAATCTTAGTAATTAACCAACTTAATGCACAAGATCTTATTTTATAATAAGTTTATTATACACCTCTAAATGTTTCGAGAACTATGTGCTCATCATCAGGAGGTCAAAATTGTATTATGCAGCATCTGGTATCGTCACACTGTGTAGGTGGCCGTCCGGTGGGCAGGTGCACGGGACGGCCACCTACACAGTGTGACAATACCAGATGCTGTATAATAAATTTTGACCTCCTGATGATGAGCACATAGTGCTCGAAACATGTAGAGGTGTACAATAAACTTATCATAAAAAGAAATTGCACATTAAGTTGGTAATTACTAAGATTAAACTGAGATGCTCGTCAGAAAAAAATAAAAACTCTTCTGGTTGTTATTAATTACAAGTTGTGATATTCCACAATCAAGAATCTGACATCCGACAATAATAAAACATAGGAATTGCATAAACTTTGAGCGTTACTGTACATGGAAAGTATAAAACTGCCCCCAAATTTCACATTTTTTACGATAAATTCAGGACTATTTTATGTAGTACGTATTTTATTTTTAAATTGTTTAAGGTGTACCGGTGCTTTTAGCAAGTGGGTAAAGCGGCTGAGGTGTATTTAGCACCGAGTTTAAGATCGTGTGAAATTAAATATACGCCCTCTCCCAACGTGACTTCATGAGTGAAGTTTAAACATCAACTTGCTGCATGGAAAATGTGCACCGTTAAATTCATGGTGAATGTTTAATTATGTCCAAACTTAATTTTGCTTCTGATTTTACTTAAACGTGTTGCTGACGGTGCTTTAATTATTTCGATACGCGGCTATAAGACGCAATGGTAGTAATTTTACAACTTGGACAGAAATCAGGCAACCTAGAAGACCACTTGAACTGCCAGCTCAGGAATCTCGACGCATTTTCACCGGTTTTGATAAGACCTATTTTGGTTCAGATTCAGTTTAGGAGCCGTGTGAAAGAACTATTAACCCAAATAGGAGCCATTAAATATGGTAATACACAAGTACAATTCAAATGGTCGCAGAGGGGGCCCTGGAATTTGACAGGAATTGGCCCCCTCTTTCACTTGACGTGGTGGCTTAAAGCACACAATCCAATCCCTTGCGTTGCAGAAATTATTCCAATGGTCCAATTGAAATGGTGGCTGACGAGCCCCATGAGAGACACAGGCTAATACATGCATGCGTCGTGTTAGTCTTTTTTTATTCTATAAGAATTACTAATGGAAATAAATGGAAGCTATTTTCCTAAAGATACCCCTAAAAGTGCAACGTTATTTGAGTTGATGCACGGTTTGGGGGAAAGCATAATGATTCATTTAAATGGCAAATGTTATGAACACATTGAAAAAGTACGTTTTAGTATTTTCTCTCTCCAAGTGAAAAAAAGTTTGTTATTTACACACTTATTCTATGAAGATATGTTTGGGTGCAACATGTTGGGAGACCCGCACGGACAGACGGACATTTAGGTATTTGCATTAATAAATATTAATTATGGAAGGCTCTAGGTTTTTATTTTGTTCTTCTGATTTCCCATGGACATGCAAACAATTTATTTCGAAATTTGTAGACTGTTTTGTCACGCGCCTTCAAAAATATTCGCCAGCCTTCTTGCAGACAGCAGCAACACAGCAAGGTTTTATTCCGTAAGATGAAGCATTTTTATTGAATTGTAAGTCGCTCTCACTTTAAGGTGCCTTCTTGGAAGTAACGATAAACAAAACGTGACGGGATAAGTAATCATACGTTACGTAATTGAAGTTTCCATATTTGATTTAATTAAAGCCACAGTGTATGGATTCTAATTAAGTATTTCTCACAGACATGACCTTTAATAAGTTCGTTCGCATAGTAACTTGAAGAATTTCTCTGCTTCCTCTCACGTTCTGTTCACAACGCACAAAATGGCATGACGTCTCTTTGGTAGCCGAAAGCGAGTGTTTATGAGCGACACGCATTTCGCAAACATTTTAAGAGACGCCATAGCAAAATAGATAGCCTTTCGGACCACCAAATATTTTCTTCCATATTGCTTCTTCTATTTACTCTCTTATTTCTTCTTTTCTCCTTTACACACATAGGACGTCCGAGGAAGAGATGGAGGGACCAACTTCATCTTGAGGATTGAGGAACAGGAAACACGCCTAACCCTTCATGAACATGATGATGATGATTCTCTGTTACTCTCCCGAAATATTTACTTTCTTTTTGTTTTAATCCAAATTCGTATTCTGAAAAGTATTTTCCTTAAAATGCTTAATATTATTGCAGCTGCATTTTTTAAATTCCACGGTATATCGATAAATTAGTTTACCAATATTTAAAGAAAACTTTCATTTAAACAATAATGAAAACTTTATGTAGGAACTAAAGTTTGTCAGACTGAAGATTCTTGTCTTTATAGATCCTAGTTCCTCTAGTTTGCATACTACCTTAAAATTCGGATGTTGCCAGTTACAGTACCAATAGTCACCAGTAATATTATAAATGTAAATTAACGAAACGCCTTTAGAACTAAGAACAAAGAAAGAGTTACAATACATCTTACAGGCCTTCATAACACATACCATGGACAAATAGCATTATCGGTCCTCATGCTGAAAATAAGACTAAAATCGACTCGGTTTTACCAGATAGATTCTTAACGTCTGGTGTTTACCTACACGGCCCAGTTGAAAAACTGTTAACCTTAATTCTATTCTGAGAACTGGGAGCCACATGGTTTCCGAAACGTACATTTTTGTCTTTAAATGTCCATTAAGCGTGCAATTCAAGGTATTATATTCACATCTACGTAGGAAGTTATCATAGTTAAAATTCTACAGAATTATTTGTGGAATGGTGTTTTGATTACCTGCACGAAGCTTCCACGTCTTTCTTGGAACTGGGGATTCCGGTCATCTCTGCCTGATCCAGAATAGGTGGTAACTGCTCCAGACAGGCGCCCAACATTTTCCTTCCCAGACATTTCGTTTTGGTCGTGGTTTTGGTGCTGTTGGTGCTGGTGGTGCTGATGTCGCCACTATTGGTGACGTTGAAATTGTCTCCATCCGCCAATGTGTGGCCGAGTAACACTGTTTGACACATGGGACACGACGTCATTAGTTAAACCGAACACCTGCCAGGAACATATTGCACAGACTCTAAACCCAAGTTCCACAATGTCAGAAGTACTGCCCAACGGCCGTCCTCTACAATCGAACACTGCAGTTCAGTTTTCAGTAGTCTGTAGTATTCCTGTGTTACTTTTGACAGTTTCTGGGTTCATATTTTGGCCCAAATGCACGGCTGCATCACTAATGCTTTCTGATGATTTTCCTGTTCCCTACAAATACGTTATGAATAGCTTTTTCGATACCCTTGACACTAAAATTCTATTATTTGAAGCATATCATATGCAAGTGACGGAACATCATCAAATACAACCAAAATAAGCGAATATTTCAAAACAGAATACTAGATGTTTAGGCATACTTTAAAAAATAAATTATCCTACAGGATCATTTTACAAGTGAATATGGCATCTGATTTTGTGTTATGTTAAGGGAACACTGGGGGAATTCGGAACGCAGCTTCTGGTTGGAAAATGGGAGACAATCGCCTGACATCTCAGAGGGCTGCCGACTGTCTCAATTCTGAATTATTGTGTTTTTACTAAAGTTTCCTGGAAGGTTCAGGAAAATACTTACAAATGTAAGACTGCAAAGTTTTGAACTTTTTGCGGGGTTGCAGGTGTGGATTCGTTCATTCTGGGATACGAGACCGCGTCATTGAATATTCAGACCCTTACATTTTGAGTCAACGCAGAGTTTCCACTTTCAGAGCCCGAAGGTCGGGACCAAATTATCCAGTGACGCAGTCTCATGATCCAGAAAAATAGAATCCTCCGATTACAACCGCTTGATTCCGAATTAATCGTGATAATTGTTACATCTTATTCATGGTAGCTAAAACGAATGACAGGCTGCAGTAAGACATAATAAAGTGGTAGTGACTTGAGGCTTTCGACGGATATTCGGAGCTAAGAACGGCATCTGACCCCCAAAATATGTACAGCGCCTTCTCTGTCAAATTTGTTAACCCTTTGAAGACTGGTAATTGAGCAAAATTAGATATACCGTTGAGTGCAGAAGACGGTTTCAATATTGATAAGATCATCTCCTATATTTCGCAGAAAGAAATGAGGAAGCATTTCCAATACGCATATATGGATCAGAAAATTTTTCAATGTTGTCATCCGTGGATACGTAGAGAATAGTAAAAAACTAATTGGATTTTTTCTCAATTTTAGAGAGAACGAATATTTAAAAAATTAAAAATGAAACGATAATCAATGAAGGTTTTAATTATAACAGAGTAACTCCTTACCGCAGTCTAGACTCAACGATTATATAGGAGTAGCTGTCTTAGGAGATGATAATTAGAATCTGTTCCCTAGATCCTCAAAATATAATTACACAATACGCAGAGAAAATTAATCACGGATTTTTTTTTGAGTTTATGATAGCAAACTCGTTATCGGCTTCTTTTTTGCTCCAATAAACTCTCAATCCCGCTGCCATTAGAGACACGTACCATATAATTTGTATCCCCTTCTATCTATTCCATAAGCGCAGACAGTGTCCTTGTCGTATGATTAATATTTGTAGAATGGTGTCTAATTTTGACGGTACTTGGAAAAAAAGTCATGAAAAGAGTTTCGTAGCTAGTCTACAAAGATAAAAGCTCTAGCCTACACAAATTAGGAAACTTGTAAGTCACTGTACGCTCCAGCCAATTAACTACTGCCCAGTTTCAAACAGCAATATTACCACTGTGGCAGTCTCTTGTGTGAGAATAGAATTTTCTCATTTTATTTCCCAAGAGAAAGCACAGTGGTCCATTACTTTCTATATATATTTCGGCACTGCTTAGGAAAATAACGTTAAGTTTGACAAAGAAAGTGACCATTTGACTATTTTCATTACTGTCGTGACAAAACTTTTAGATTTAAGAATTTAAAGTTTTTATATTTGTCAGACTTGGTGCTTCCTAAACTTTACACTAGCGTCAAACGAAAGACAGTTCAGTAAAAACCAATTTTCCATCTGAAATAAACGCAAGGCTGATGTCGCAGTATATTTAAAACGTTATCTAGCATGTGTCTGCAGACCTGATCTTTCGGGTTTACATGAAAAAGTGTTATTTTAATGGACATTTTGAAGCAGATGTAAACGAATTATAGATTCTTGCAGATTCAGTAAATCACGATATTGCGAATAATTTTACAGGATTACGTTACCTTTATATAGAATATAACAGAAAGCCAGTACGTTAAAACACAATAAGTTTAAACTCCCCATCCAAAATATCAACATCGTAAAGAAGAAAAAATATTGCCAGTAGCAGAATATTCGTGAAATGACGGAAGAGTACTGAAGAGCACTTACTGATCGATGACTCCATTATTGGCTTTGACGTACACGTTATACAGGGTGTTTCAAAAAGAGCTTTACAACTTTGAAAGCGTATAGAAATTTATACAGAGGACATACACAACGTTTTGAACTGTCAAAATGTAGCAAAACACACCGAGTTTTACCTCG
>Ga0123352_10011074_pt1 | contig 14194 bp, 14 predicted proteins | sample TergutLab28metaG_FD_89700 | JGI IMG/M metagenome (GOLD analysis project Ga0123352, IMG submission 89700) | Labiotermes labralis P1 segment gut microbial communities from Petit-Saut dam, French Guiana - Lab288 P1 | ecosystem: Host-associated > Arthropoda: Insects > Digestive system > Gut ... | reverse complement strand
GCGGCGGCCGCTCTGTCGGTATAGTTCGCGTGCGGACTAAGGCCACGGAGTTTAGTTTACTTTTAGTTAGACACACTCTGCGCTTTGAACGGCTAAGGAACTTGCTTCGCCTACTTACAAGGCGTCGGCGCCGGTGGTGGTAGTGACGGTGGTGGTTAGTAGTACGAAGTAATAGGCGTGGTGGTGGTGGTAGTAGTAGTAGTAGTATTGTTAGTACATACTAACGCTCAGATCGTATATACTTTGAAAGCATTGATCTAATTCAAGAAGGTTAGATCCGTGGCTTAAAGGTGAGCTTTACCTTTGAGCAAGCCATGAAGGCCCAGAGGGGGAATGGAGATACAGTTGAACTTTTTCTTTGACCTCGGCGGTATATGGGGGTGGGTGGTAGAGAGGAGCGATTTGGAGATTTTTTAAATTAGTACGGTCCAGTGAATGTTGCGTGCGGATAACGGCGATTTTGCGCCATGACATTCTTCACTTGTCTCGTTAAACAGCCCTGCAAGCTAGACGAAGTTAAGTGCGCGAAACGGATGGGACGCTTATTCGTGGCAAAAAATATTTTATATAGCTTGCCGCGCGTGACGATGGGTTAATCTGTGTGTATATCTTAATTATTTCCTTTTTAAGTTGCGTTTCTGATAATTCATTATTTAAAGACAATAAAAGTTAAGAATAAAGAAAAGAAAGAACTTGCTACATTTCCACTGTTTCCATGACTGCGTCACGTTCACTCAGTTACAAAATCACGTTAGTCCTTCAGAGCCCAGTTTTGTGTACTGCCAGGTCTGCATTCAACAGGACAGGCAATGCTCTGTACGTGTAACGTAACGTTAAGACGCGTTCGTGCAACCATTGTTGTAGTGGAAAAGTAATAAATATAATATAATATAATACAATACAATACAATACAATACAATACAATACTTCTTGAACATAAGACGTGTGTTTTAATTTTCTCTACAACTTTTAAAGAAGTATACTTTTGCCTGAAACATTTCGCATTCTAAGAAGAATTTAGCGAGATATGACCAAATATTTATATCGGTCGTCATGTAAACTACCCGTTATTCTTGTCAGGTTTTAATGAAGCTTGAATTTCCGCGACAGATTTTCGAAAAATTCTCAAGTGTCAAAATTCACGAAAATCCGTGCAGTGGTAGCCGAGTTGTTCCATGCGGACGGAGAGGCAGACATGACGAAGCTAATAGTCGCGCTTTTCGGAAATTTTGCGAACGCATCCAAAAATCCCACATTTTCTCCGCAGTGTGTATTCATTTGTTTTGTATGGCTGTCAGAACAAACAGTTATTATTTCCTTATATGGCCGATTTCCGTGGCCGAAGCGGAGCGTGTTTACTGCACGGTACGGACTGAATATTGGAAAACGAATCAGGTTAAATGTTCTCAGGGTTGTAATTAAGATGAAGGTTATGGTCATGTTTTTTAAATGCGTTATTTAATTAGGTTAAGTGCTGTGTGGGCTTGTAGCGCCAATGATCGCATAATGAATGCTTTAACTACTTTGTCATAGTTTCCGTTTTGACTGTTCTTTCTCCTCTCACGCAGTCCCTATATTAACAGGGCTCGATACCTTCATGGGTATGTAGAGTAATCCAGTGTCAGTAGTCAGGATACAACCACTTGCCACAAGGTGCCCTGAGTACACACCCGCTGTGCTGCTGGACATCAGCGAGGTCTGTTGAGTGTAGGTGGTTTGATTATTGTGCATTGTAGTGGACTATACTCATTGTGATTTAAATATGAAAATAAGGAAGATAATGCAATGTAGGACTGGTTCTGTCTCCACCTTCAAGTAGGACGGAAAGAAATTTCTGTTCCATAACCCCTGTTTGATAAAACCAATATTCGTTGGTAGGCAAAGAATCGGCTAGAAAGAAAGAAAATATGCAAGAGACTTGTTGATTCTGATCTTGTAAACCGTATTTCATCTACTCAACGTAGCTATGAAATTGCATGAATGAATTACTACTAGGGAAGGACTTGGAGGTCTATGTACTACTACTACTACTACTATTACTACTACTCCATGGCTCTACAGTCCTTGTAGGACCTTGGCCTCCTTCACGACCATCTTCCAGTCGTCTCTTCTGTGTGCACGTATCCTCCAGTTTGTGACAACCCATCCTCCTCAGGTCCTCACGTCGTCCATCCACCTTAACCTTGGTCTTCCTACACTCCTACTTCCTTCTGGAGTATTCTGATATAACCGGAAGTCTATGATCGTGGCTTATTTGTATCCGCATTTGCTGTAAGATAGGGACAGGCGGGGCTGGATGCGTAGACAAGTTTGATTTCAAAACCAATCTTAGGGAAGGTGTGCAGAACACAATTCTTGTGGAGCAGGAAGTGTTGGGTATCAGTGCGACGACAGAGCTTTCACTTCTGTTCGTCGTAATGCATGCGGTCCTGTTTAAAAGTTTTTGATGTCGTATTGGACAGTTCAGCATGTAAGTTAATTCAGCATAGCACTTGAGAGATGCGACAGGAATTCGTAGTGGCTTAGATATTTTGATTTATTTTGGACTTCACTATGAGGGACTCAGAAAAAATGTAATTCGATAATAACAGCCGGTCTGGATTTGCTTCTGCCCATAAAGTTGCCATAGTGGGCCGGTATAGTGTAGTGAGTATAGCAACTCGCTACGGGTTGGACGGTCCGGGGATCGAATCCTGGTTAAAGACGAGATTTTCCGCACCCGTCCATACCGGCCTTGGGGCCCACCCATCTTACTATACATTCGGTACTGGCTGTTTCCCGGGGGTAAAGCGGCCGGGGCGTGGGGTTGACCACCCGCTCCATCTAGCGCCGAGGTTAAAGGAATAGTAGAGCTGTACATCTACTACGCGGCCTGTAATGGGTTGAACTTTGCCTATAACTTTACCATCACGTTTCCGTAACAGTTCAATCTGAGAACAGTATGGAATGCATTTTAGCCTCGAAGACGCTGTTTGCTTTGTTACACACCCCGCGCCTGGAACAGAATAAAACTAACTGCTGTCTTACCCCGCGGAAGGTTAAAAGATTTGCTTCAACTGTCGTGCATTTTTATTCAACCAAACAATAAAACAAATTGCTGTTTTAAAGTTCCCACTCAGGCCAAGCTTGAGCTGTTCTACCTTCGTCCGATGTTCGTATTGCGTGTCACATTGGCAACGTTCTGTGATTCAAAGGCTCTCCCAGAATGTGGTTGTTGTACTTCCTTATCATCTGCACCCAGGACATCTGTCCGCTCGCCTCACCTTTGTGCCCACCTGGTCTTTCTGCATTACAATCTGTCAGTGACAAACACCTGTGGTTATTACAGTAGTTTCTTTGTTTTTTCGTATTGTGTTATCAGGGTACAATATGAGTGTCGGCGGGGTCATTTTTGTTGTGGTATTTGTTTGAAAATGTAGTGCTTCTCAGAAGACACAGGGGAGCCATGAGAAATTCTCTGCCAGTTAAGGCGTAGAATTTAATTCGAAGTGTCGTTTCTGATCATTTTTCGGGTGATCGTATCAAGGGGGTTGGAGGTAAGTGGGGAATGTGGCACATGTAGAGGAGTAGAGAGGAGTTTTGGGGGAAAACCTGAAGGAAAGGGACTGTACTGAGGCCTTATTTTACGCCCTAGTTGTGTTCCTAAAGAAGTGGGCGTAAATCAAAAGTCGGAAATAAAAAATATTCCCATCAGAAATAAGGGGTTAGTGTAACAGAAGGCAGTCAGCCAAATGGCGTTAAACCGGAAATGAGAAAGAAGCCTTAAGTTAAGAAGTGGTGTAAATTAGGTTCTTTGTTTGTTTGTCTTTTCTTCCGAGGAAATAACAGCACGGGTAAAACTGCTTATTAGAGAGCTTCATAATTTGTACTCCTCGCCAGTTATTAGGATGAGATGCTGGACATATAGCACGCGTTAGGGATGAAACGCGCTTACACAATTTCGGTCCGAAGCCCCGAAGGGTAGAGATCACTTAGGAGACAGATGCGTAAATGGGAATAATAATAAAAATATATAATATAATATAATATATGATATGATATATAATATAATATATATATGATATGATATAATATGATATATGATACGATGTGATGTGATGTAATGTAATACATTATATTACATTATAATATAATATAATATGATATAATATAATATAATATTTGGGAATGGGACGAACTGGACTGTATTGTACTCGCTCAGAATAAGGAAGGCTGGGGGACGGGATGCTCTGAGCACTCTGTTGATTTTCAGTGTTAGGAATATTGCGACTAACTGAGCGACTCGGACTTCTTCCCGTGGTGTGTTGTCTAATTTCTTAAACTACCCTTGTGATTATCCTCATTGTTACACCGTGCATTTCGTAGAATCACTTTAGGTATTAACCAACAAATGCACTATATAAAATTTAACATTAAAACACTTAAAATCGCTCCGACATGTTTCGATCCTAAGATCTTCCTCAGGGAGCTACGTTGTTCCTTGCTAAAGTCATTTTAAAAACATTCACAAAATAATTCCATTATATTAACAGGTTGTTATAAGCAGCATATCGTGTTGTGTAAGCGTACTCTTACACAACACGATATGCTGCCACAACATAATAATGTGAAATTGTATATAGTGCATTTGTTGGTTAATAATTAAAGTAAAGTACCCTTGTGAGTTCTTAAGAAATGCATGAAATGTAATTGTTGTTGCCAGTTAGCTCGCCCAGCTTCAAACACGACTGCTGATTGGTTTCAGAGTAAATGACGCTTATATGAATGTTATTTTGTGCCCCCTATTTTGTCAGCACGTGGGCCGACCCTCAGGTCCACAGTACGCAGCAGAACCTTGTGCAACTTCTAATAACCCAGCCCACCTGTAATGTATTGCTAAGGTGTACTGTAGCGGACGAAGATAAATACAAATAGAACGGCCGGCGCTACAATTGTTGGGTACCGAAGACAAAGCACCAGTACTGCACGCAAGACATTGCGCATCAACATACCTTCCTGATGAACTAGCTAGCCCGTGTGATAAACGAACAATACATATGTTGGACGTCTAATATGCGTAATGGAATGCCTATTTTTTTTTTACATTACGTCAACTATGCTTGTTACTTACAACAAAGGCTTGGAGTAATTCATTTTCGTACTTAACACCTCTAATATTGATGCTTCCTGCTGATACACTATAGGTGTGTAACATTATATATATATATATATATATATATATATATATATATATATATAAGTATAGAAGGTGTTAAGGTGGTTAAATACTAGGAGGCGTAACATTCTTAGCAAGGTCTTGACGCTCAGACAAACCTCGTGCCTTGCTGTGCAATAGAATTGGCCACGAAAGTGTATAGGCGGCATGCTTCTGGTGCGGTTTTGCTTGTCACTCTTTTGTAAATACATTTGTTTTATATTCCACTCAACTTCTTTATTTTTAGATTAATGGCGGAAATATTATTCGCTGTTCTGATTCATTATCTTGAACTTTCCTCCATGCGAGTTGTGAAACGTTCACAAGGACCGCGCGGTCTCTTGGCGCAATGTTGGTAATCTTCCGACTCGTGAATACAGGGGTCAGGGGTCAGTATTCTACTTCAGGCGTTGTTGTATCCTATATCTGCGCCTTATGTGTGTGTTTGATGCTCTTTGTAAGGATAAACCTTGCGAATAACCTATCCGTTGTTCAAATAGCCCATTCCAGTTGTCTACTCATGAGATTGAGAAACATGGAAAAGGGAGGCCCTGGGTCACATTAGCCTTTAGGGCCTTACACATAAACCAACTTCACGGAGTATAATTTTTCTTCATAAGCTGATAGTTTCACAGCTTATCAAGAGTTTGTTCTTGGAGATAAATAAGTAACGGATTGCATGGCAAAATTATTTGCAGCTTTGGGTTTCTCATAGCAATGTAGCCGGGATATATCATCATGTTGACTGGTAACTGATACCGACGTTTTGGAAGAATCGTAATGTGCATATCGCAGGGTCAAGCAGGTCAGTGAAGACAAAACGATCTTCCGAAACGTCAGAAATTATTGACCAATCAATACGGCGAAACTAAGATTCTTGGGCTCGAAACTGAAGATGTTTTCTTTGAGATCCTTCGAAAAGTCGGCGACACTACCAGTTGACACGACGGAACGTCCCAGAAGACTTGACGCGCAGACAGTTTCATGTCTTGTTGATTTCATTTAACTTCTTGTAACTTCATATTTTATATCGCTGAGTTGCACGCGAAAGGAAACGGCAGTGGGCAATTGTGTAATTTCAAGTACCACCTCGGTATTTGCTTGGAGGGACTGAGGAAGACCACGATAACTTCAGTTCAATGGCTCTTGTGGCCAAGATATGAACGCTGGACCTCCCGAACACACATCAGGAACGTAAATACTCGACCGCGTAGCTCGGTTTGTGTGTATTCGGTTAAACTGGAAGGGAATGTTCAGCTTAAAACAGAACCCGCTCGCATAATCTGCATTAACAGCCTGCATTATGTAACTTACCGCATGTTTAAAGCCGGTGTTGGTAATGACCTATAATCCTCAGGCATGTTTGGCACTTGGTGTACATATTATTAAAACTGTCTGCTGACCTTGTCGAGAGATTACCAATATTGCGCGCCAGATAATTTTTGAGGTCGTCTCCTGTGAGCGTGTGCGTGTGTATTGTTTCTATTACGCTGTCTGAAACATCCTAAAGATAATAGTTACTTGGCGTCGGATCGGGTGAATGGGCAGACCACAAAGGGCAACTAATTAATTATTGGGTCCCGTAAGACGACCTTTCAATTGGTGTCTGTACGGACGGTTGCACCAATTTGGTGCGGTCCTGTAGTATTTTCGTCACTTAAATTTGAGAAAATGATGTGAGAATTTTTCCAGTGTTTAATCATTGTGTCATGACACCATCTGTACTGGAGACTAATAACTGAACAATGTTTTTAGACTAATTAGAAGTTATCGTCAGGTTTACGTGTATGGAATTGTTATTTATAATTACTAGAAGTGGCGGTATTCGCGTTTTTGTGATGAAGGGACTGTTGATTGATTACACTGTATGAACTTAATTTAGTACCGCACGCAAAAGGGATGCAGAAAGTGGTCCGAAATACGTCGCAATCAAAATGGCTTAACGAGTTTTAGTTTAGGCCTAATATACGGTATTGGATTTGAGCCGACCAAGCAGTTTTGGTCCAAGATGCATGCAAATGGAATTTAACTAACAGTTAGTTTTCTGAATCTGTAATGTAATCTGACAGAATCTTATGGCTACCGACTGCAATTTGTCGTCGTGTGATCTAGAAACCTCAAGAATGAGGAGGCCATGGACCGCGTCGCGTCGCCACAGGGGGGGGAGGGGGAATCTAGTCATCTCGTAATTATTGTGTACGTATTTACTTACATTTTCATACATTTACGAAGAAAACCGATTATGCAATGAAAATTTCTCGGGCGGATAACCGTGCCCAGGTACGGTTTTCCGACGTTTCGGGAGCTAACTCCGTCCCCATCTTCCGGGTGTGCTGGTGGTTTGGTAGCGTTACATCTGGACGCGGCGGTCCACCCGAGAAAATTTAATCGAATTCTGTCGCCGCGAAAGATTCAATACTTCAAGACCTAAACCATCATTGATGTTAGGAAGGGTGGGTGCGTGGGGTTTGAGGTGACCACGCGATGCCACACAGTTGTGGCGGATGGGTGAAGTGTGATCAACTGTTCTTGACGCCACACTTGTGGTCGGGGGGAAAGCGTAGAAGATTACGCAGTGCTCGATGGCAAACAGAGTAATAAAGTGTTGTTGTCTGTCCAAGTGTTGTTTCTGACACGGTTTTCCAAGTGGATGTACATGCAGAAGTGTGAACAAAACGCTCTGGAACTAATGTGTTGACGGTGAAACGAATGGTTAAAGTATTTAAGGTTTTCTGTTTGTAGAAATCTCCGCTTAAATGTTCGTAGTAGGGCTGTTGGTCCTGCCTCTTGTAGCAGCTAGCTCATGGAGGGGCTGGCAGTAGACTATCAACAAATTTGCACACTAAAAAAAATGTAGAACTTGCAGTCTATGCATCACGAAAGTAGACCGAGTTGGCGCCTGAATCCTCTTCTTTCTCTTGTCATATATGAACCTTAGCTGTTGCTGATATTTTAGCAAAACCCAATAGAGATGACACTAGAATTTGACGTATTTAATTGGCTTCATGCTCTGCCCTTTATATGTTCGCAGATTGAGAATAATTTGCCTGGGATTTCAGTATGTCATTTTATTGCAGTAAGGAAAGTTACGGAAATCCGGTATTTGACGTTCATAGGGCCGTGCACCGTAATATTGTTTCTATAGTAAAACCAACTAGATGCACCAGTGTGTCAAATTTATTTTATTTTGGAATGACACTCCACATGTTTCGGACGGTCTTTCCGTACATCATCAGGCGTTCACGACTGTACATACGGCAACAGGCGTGTGTCAAACAGATACTGCTTACTGTTTGCTAGCAAGCACACAGCAGTATCTGTTTGACAAATGCCTGTTGCCGTATGTACAGTCTCGAACTCCTGATGATGGACGGAAAGACTGTCCGAAACATGTGGAGTGTCATTCCAAACTAAAATAAATTTGATACAGTGGTGCATCTTGTTCGTTTTACTATAGAAAGAACTGCTGTACTTTATTTACACGTTTCTCGTGAAATCGCTGTAAGGTGTTCAGCAATAATCATTCGACTGGGAGCAGGGTCAAGGTCGCCCGAAGGACCCCAGTGTACATACACGAGTCCTGTCAAGGCCTACTCCTGCAGAAGCAGCAGCGCGGCGCTCCCTCCTGAAAACGAGAATTCTCTTTCGGGCGAAAAAGAAACACGCAGCTGTGTTCTCCGTCGTATAGAGAAATCGATTGTTGATTTTTATGGTTCTGGTGTCTGCTTGGACCTTGATAAAGGGATGGTAATTTTGTTATAGGTTAAGGGATGTCAGTCGATACGGAATTTCTTATTGATTCGTGATAATATTCTACAGCTTTTGAAATTACGCAAGCGCTAATTACCTAAGTCTTCATCGATTTATACAGCTTTTGCTGGTATAGAAACTGCCGTCCTTAAATATCTCGTACAATGGCGAATTTTGCTTCTGATTAAAAGCTGAATACTTTAATTTATTGACATTACACCGCTTTCATGGCATTTGTTACACCGCTCTTTTTTTACTGCCATTAATTAACCAAAACCCCTTTCACAAAATTATGGGTTTGACAGTAACTATATTTTGCAATAAATAAGAGGAGTTTTCTGCTGGCCAGTAATTACAAGGATGTGCATCTTTTGTCCCTATTTGAAATTCTTTTGTCTCTCTTCGACGTCCATACCGACTGTGCAGTCTACCCGGTCTCCTGTTCAGTGGACACATGAGGCACTTTCCCCTGGAATAGAGTGGCCGGGTCCAGCAGCCATTCACTCACATCCATGTGCCGAGGTTAAGAATGAATGGAGGTATACCTCCACTGCTCTATATGTTTGCATGACGTGCATATGAACTTCCCTTTACCTTTCCGATTGCCGTCACCAGTATACTGTGTACCCAGTGCTTCCTTTCCCAGCCTCCTTATCACTCGGTGCTGCAGTAATGTTATAAGAATGTGCCTAATACCCGAAGGAACTGCAATACCGACTTTGATAATGCATCGGGCTTCTTCCTGCATTGACAGATAAAGCACCTCAAGGAACATCTTTCGTCATACGATTTTCTTCTGTCGAATCTCGGTTGAAACACAGACTATTCTGACTTCCAGTGATTTCCTTGGACCCTCCAGGCAAATTCACGACTGTTAGCCTAAATTACGCCGCTACCGCTTTCTTCTACATCCTTTGATATTCATCATTCACTGTGATCCATTCATTCGACACTACACACGTCTGTTTTAAGTTATCGGTAGCGCCATTGGATGAACTATAGATAAGTATGGTGGTGCTAGGAATAACTGTAAATTAACAGGTACAACACCTTTTGTTAAGAAATGAAAGTAGGGTAGAAATCGTAAATTATCTTGGAAGTATAACATGAATGCAAATCCGCTTATCTTTAAAAAACTCGCAGTGAAAGTGTTAGGCGCAAGCAGACAAGCCAGAGGATAGACGCTTCTCAGTGGGACACGAGGAAGAATGTTTAAGTTGTGGTGTATGGTGTAGTGATGCTTTCACACCCTTCAGTCATACTAAGTTCAACTCGTCATTTCCAGTTTAGGGTGGAAATGCAACCCAGAAAACGGATACACAGGTTGAACCGTTGAAGAGTAGTGGTAACGATATGTACCATCATGTTTAACACTGAAAAGTATTGAATTCTATCTTCACAGGGCATTTATGTGTTTGTTCCCCTGTACAACTTACAACAATTGGTCTTTCGAATAGAAGCATTGTTCTCTGTGAGGTACGAACTATTTATTATATATATATATATAAAATGTAGATTCAGTTCATTTACTCCACTGGTGTCCGATACTTACTTCCGCCGATGTGTTGCTTTTGTCAGAAGGACAAACGGGCAGAGCCTGGGAACTTAACAAAAGAGCAGTGTTTTTATCGTAAATCGGAGATCATTGGACAGAAAAGTGCTTTTACTTTTTTTTCCCAGTCTTACATCGATCATGCCTCTCAGGTAGTCATTTGCCGGCTTCTGTCCGCGAAGGCCTGTGTTCGATCCTGGGCCGCCAGGCCGTGTGAGATACATGGCGGACAGAGTGGCACTGGGGCAGGTTTTTTCTCCGAGTGCTATGTTCTTCCACTTCCACTGTCATTCCACTATTGCTCCTTACGCATCTTCAGATTATTAGTACTCTTGGTCAGCAAGAAAACCTGGCAAAGCATGGAAACGTTCCGACAGCGCAGTGCTACTCCGTCAGATATTGAGAAGCAGTGGAAAGCAAAGCATTGTAACATTGTGTCAGCTTCAAGAGGGTTAATGTACCCATACGTGCAAAGGATTTTCGTGTGGTTGGTTTATTTCCTCTACTGTTTCTGGAACTTCCACACCTTACGACGTCTCCTTCGGCTTCGGTTTATTTGAATTATTCTTTGCGTTTTCGTAGTTTCCCACACGTTTAAATATTCTGCATCAGGTATGCCGCTGTACACTGTAGACCATCATACAAATTGCACTGTGTAGAAGGATACTTAATGCAGATATTATCGCTCTTTATTGTAATACACACGCAATCGTAGTCAGCGGACTGGAAAACGCCATATTATCCTAACCGTACTTTTATAACGCCCCATATAGACGGTGTGCAATTGTATGTGGCTGTCATTTTGGATACAAAGGAACGTGTTCGGTTCTGGTAGCATCCCCAGTCAAAATGTTTAGTCGTTTTGGATATGGCGTTCTCACTGTGGTGGATACTTCTGCACTGAACATGGGCGCATCCGTTTTCTTCGAGGACTCGGATAGCCACCTGTATCAGACTGTACGGTACAATGATACAGAGGACCGCATTCGAAATTGTACCGCGTGGGCTAGTGTTATTGTTTGTACCGTTAGGCTTAGATGGGTCTGGTCATTTGGTCTATTGCAATTTGAAGTTTAAGTTTTGCATTTCTGAATTCTTACGTACAGTTTGTAGAACTCTGGGTGGAAGATGTCCCTTTTCTAATAAATTATTAATACAACAAAGAAATACAGTCTAACAAGATCTTTTTTTATTGTAGAAAGAATAGATTTTGTTTGTATAAAGTAGCCATACGTTTCGATCCAACGGGTCGTCGGATTATAAAAATGTTGTAAAATGAGGCTAGTTGTGTTTCATATTTATGATGCCTTGGACTGTGATGTCATACTTACATTCTCTGTACAGGCTTATGATTTGTATTGAACATCCATCTTATTATAGCTTAAAGCTACCAAATTTACGCGGAACATTGTATTTATAAAATTATTGCTCTTGTTACTCACTGTCAGAGTGTGGTATAGTTAAAAACGGCTCTAAAATTTTTGTAATTTGTCGCAGTGTATTAAAGCTTTATAGAATTTATAGCAATTATGTAAACACAAAATCTCTTTCCTTTTTAATGAAGTGGTTGTGTTGGAGTGCATCTTTGTATTGTATTCATAGACTGTAGGACTCCGGGACTGAAGACTTTCATCGTCCTAATGCGAAAGTTCCCACTTGCACAGGGCAGCACTATGAAATGCTAAGACACACATAACATTTTTGACCGGGTTTCGAGTCAGTGACCCCATTGTTGTAGTAATGCAGCCTGTTCACACATTGTAATATTTAGTCGTTAAAATTTGTAACTTACGAAATGTTTTTACAGAGCTTGGTCCAAATTATTGACATGGGAAAGTACTTAGGCATCGAGTTGCTACATCAGAAGAAGATAGGTTGTTTAAAATTTTATAGTTATACATCGATATCAACACAATAATAGTAAACGTCGGTGTAGACGATACATCTGACCACCTACCATAATATATAGCATAAGCACAACTATTACTGTCTTGGTAATCCTGGTGTAACAGTATAGTTCGTACTAAATATTCGTGCATATCTCACGCCGCCTGCACTGATCAGAAGTTACGGAGACAAGGACGTCAGAACACACAGAATTCTTCGGGAGGAGAATAATCACAGTAAAACACTATAATTTTAATATTCACAAATTTTTTTTAAAATTTATCATCTCATTGTGTGGTGTAACTTTTAAATCCCAAGCGATATAGACACCTGTCTTGATTGAAGTCCCAGTCTAATTATAATAGGAATTTGCAATTGTAATTATGTTTTTGTCTCCTTTACGTGCCTGAAGATGACAAACATTTGGTCGAAACATGTAGCCATGGAGTTTATATTAATAAAGAGCCAGTGAATATTTGTATTGATTCTAATGTGCGTCATTATGTTTTGTACAATAGTAAGTAGTTAAGTATGTTAACACTTAACGTCGAACACAACTATATTTGTTACTATATTATAGGAGGTTACAACAACGACATGTTTCGGGCCTATATGTGGACCATCATCAGGTTGTGGTTAGACTTAGAGCTTAGGCTATACTAGCATGCGTGTAGTGGTCTTGGGGCGTAATGGGGCGGGTTCGAGATATCATTATATTACAGGGTACCATGGTCCCGTGTGTATCTGGTTGGATATCGTTTTTCTTTATTCCCCATAGGGACTATTTCTTATGCTAGGGGGTATAATATAATGTAATATATAATATATATGTATAAATACTTAAGCTAGGACAATAATAGATACAATCAGGGAGAATAATATAGGTTACGCCTTGTGTTGAGGCGTTAAGTAGCTGAGATAGGGGTCCAGCAGTGTCCTTGTTATTGTTCTTTGTCACTTTCTAACGTGTTTAATTAGTGTTGACCAGGGGGTGTGCGTATACTGCTGAGTTGAGGCTCTAAGTCTAACCACAACCTGAAGATGGCCCACATATAGGGCCGAAACATGTCGTAAACTCCTATAATATAATAACAAATATAGTTGTGTTCGACTGTAAGTGTTAACATACCTAACTGCTTACTATTTGTATTAATGGTAATTGTATACTCATTTACCAAATTTAAAGCAGTATGAATCAAGTAAACATACACAAGAACGTTAGACAGCACCAATGTGTATTACATTAAAAGGTAAAGTGTTGTTATTGTCTGAGCTTTGAAGACAGTCCTTAATAAAGAGTAAACCGCCGTTAAGTGGAGTATTGAAATCACAAGCCACAAATTCATGCTAATTCGTTCAACAAGTACAACCTTTCTTTCTTTCTTTCCTTCTTTCTTTCTTTCTTTCTTTCTCTTTTATCCAACAATTCTTGACAGTATTCTGCAGGTATTTAACGAAATTCGAGGTGTTCAAGTCGGTGATGATTTGTGTTGTTGTTGTATGCGTTTTGACACAATATTAGGTGTCAAGAGGGCTCCACCGTTTCTGAGTTACGTGCTGTCTCCATGTTCCTCCAAAATGTCGATACGCACCTGTTAGACCACGCGGTGTCATGACCTTGAGGGGACACACACACACACACACATATATATATATATATATATGAACAAAATGTGTTGCCGAAGATTGCGCTCAATCCACCCCCCCCCCCCTTTTTTTTCCCTCAGGTTCTTTCCAGAGCACTTTCCTCTGCGTATGGTGGGGGGGATGTTTTTTTATTGGGACAAAAAAAAATTAAGAAACTATTTTTT
>Ga0123352_10011073_pt1 | contig 14196 bp, 3 predicted proteins | sample TergutLab28metaG_FD_89700 | JGI IMG/M metagenome (GOLD analysis project Ga0123352, IMG submission 89700) | Labiotermes labralis P1 segment gut microbial communities from Petit-Saut dam, French Guiana - Lab288 P1 | ecosystem: Host-associated > Arthropoda: Insects > Digestive system > Gut ... | reverse complement strand
GTGGGGGGGTGGGGATTAAATGCCAGCAGCTCCCTTTTTTGGTGCGCGCCTGGACACATTTAATTTTTAACGACTTACTGTATCAACTGAAACACCATCAGATATGTATAATGAACTCCAACATGCAAAGAAATACTATGTCAAAATACAACTGATATTGTAAACCAAGAAGACAAAAATTAACTGCGTTTGTGTTTTTAGGCAGGTTAACAAATCATATGTTTACTGTGCCTGACATCAAAATACTTCAAACGTTTACCGTCTTATACATTCAGTGACGTTGTAGCCCATCTAGATTACGATTTTTTATCTCAATGCTGTCAACTCCGAGACATTTACAGAAGTTATTACGACCACAATACGACTGACACTTGTTTACTCAAAGAACAAAGTTTTTCTACTGCAAAGAGCTCCACAATAATTCGTATGTTAGCTCCATTTAACCAATCAATGCCGTCATCGGTGAGGCACATGATCATTTAACCCTTCATATGCTGCCAGCCAAGGTGTACTGTACACTCGGACCCTCTTTCGTCGTGGGCAGTATATGGAATTTATAAATTGGCGTCATTTGAGACTTAACAAAATTTCGATACGATAACTTTTAATTCATTCTGGAGGCTATTAACAGCGAAATGCATAAATAACCATGAAGATTAGGATCTTCTTGTTTCTGACGCCTTTTAAACCTGGTAGATAATCAAATTTCATGTTAAGTGCAGTAAATGTTCTTCTTCAAATATTTTATTTAAAATAAATATGCAGAAATAATTTAATTCTTTGTTTCTTGTGTAACATATCCTTAATCACATCTACAATAATGCTTGCACTACACGCACATTACTCGTGTAATCTTCTGCGTGCATCTTTACGTGAACCCCGCACAAGAAATAAACAACAACAGGGCACATTAACCTCTTAACTGACACATGGAAGTTAGCGCACTGCGGGAAATAAACACTGAATTATTCATTACCATACATATATATGTTTAATGACAAATGCATTCTAATTAGATACAATGATATGAAACGTGTAGTAAATTTCCTAAATATTTAGGCCATTTTTAGCCATCTTCAGAGAGGTATTCAAGAAATGGACCTACTAAAAGCAGATTAACAACTGTTAAAATCACAACTTTAAGAAAATAATAAGTTAATCAGCCACATGTTTCGACCCTCTAAGGGTCATCTTCAGGCTGATATTTGCAACATATTAGGAAGTATGATCTCTATAATTCCGAATAATTTTAAATATCAGCCTGAAGATAACCTCTAGAGGGTCGAAACACGTAGCTGATGAACTTATTCTTTTTATAAAGTTGTGTTTTTGACGGTTGATTATCTGCTTTTATATATTATCGAACACAACGGGATGCATAACGTTAAAATGAAACTACATTAATGGCTGGTCATAACCTAAATGTGCAATAATACAGTAATAACACAAAATATTAAAATGGTCAAAAAATTTCAAAAGTATAGTACAGAATGTATATCGTAACAGTCATTTTTTAAATGTTATCTTATTGCACGGAACATGGATAATTTTAAAGTGAATTATTCATGTTTCCATTAAATTCAGGTAATGTAAAATGAAAGATGTGGCATCTGGTATTACGTTACGGCGGCCCATGCATTAAAACGTGCAGCTTATGGTCTCCTAGCGACGGCACAACGACGAATACAGATATACATTTTGTGGTCTACTAACCATGAGGCACACAGGATGAAATGAAACGGGGCACACAGAAAAATTCATGTTATGCATAAAGTGAAGATGGTTCTGAGTTCGACTCAGCCTCTAACAGAAATGAGTATGAGGGAACGTCTCTGAAGGTAAAGGTGGCCAGTGCATAGGGCTGACAACTTTTCCTACTTCATGTGACGACTGTTTAGAAATTCTGGCAGCCTCAACTAACTACAGCCCTAACGCCCTGTCCAGGCCTGTGTACGGATTGTTTAAATTTCATGCACGAAGTGAAGAATGTATAAATCATTTTTCTACAAAACTTGGGATGTATATTTGGGATAAACTGGTTGAAAGGGCAGTCGTGTAACCGAATGTTCTGATCGCAGTTTTTCAGGCACAGTTTATCTTGGAGGCCGAAATGATGTAAGATGCAATTAGGTCAGAACCCCTTTTTGTTCGGCGTTCAATGGACATGGCATTCCAGCGATTGTCACGCCTTCATCTGCACTAAATCTCTCTAGGATCCACAAGTGGCCTGGAGACGGGCACAGTGAAAGTTTACGTGGCTGTCCTTGTTAGACCTGCATGTACAAAGATTAGGATTTGTCCCGTCGTGTGACGAACATACTTTCATATTGGCGCGCTAACCATAACAAGGATGTGACTTCACTCACGAACCAAACATGAATACCACCTATCTGAAGCTAAGAGCAGAGCAAGATTTACTACCATCTCTGAGTCAGCTGCAATTGGTGCTCTTATCTCAAGTTTTGATGTGGTTAACATAGAAAAGAAACGTGACCTAGTCACTCAGTTACAAAACCGGCAACCACGCAAACAAGACTGTCATGCCACTACAAACAAAGCTCTATCGTACATATGGATAACCGATAACAACTGGTGACTCCCTTAGCCACGCAAACACAGCAGGGCATTATAGGCCTATAAGGTGGACGGTGGATAATTGGTCTTAAAATTAGCCACGACTGTTTCCGTTCGCAATGTCTCATGTTCGTCTTTCAAACACAACTTTACGTGAAATTCTAAAGTATGGAAGCAGTTCTGTTGATGCAGAATAGTTACTTAAACAGATAAATGAGTCAAGGATAATTAAAGTTTGTAAGCACTCTCACCTTCAGCTATTGTTACGTTCGGATGTGAGATGGTGTGATCTGGTAGGCAGATGCTAATATTTCGAAACGGGCTCACTTGTTCGTCAGGGTCGAATATTAAACCATGGGGGAAATGACCCTGACAGAAAAAGTACTGGCTATGTGTGAATTACAAATGTATTCGTATTATATTTTTACTGCATTGATTAGGCAGGTTTCTCTGAAAAGTTAATACATATGTAACAAAGTACACGGCGTCACGTCCTATAATGCCGTAGTCTTGATAGCAATAGCCGTACAAACCTCAAGTGCTTTATCAGTCCGGCAACACGCCTTTAGTATTGAAACTTTCTTGTATTTATTACTTAACAAATATAAAGCACTATATCTGGTCAAATGTACCCAAAAATCTGTTTTATATTTGTACATGTTTCATTTCTTCTAGAAACATTGCCAAGGAGTCAAAAGTAAAGTAAGAAGGAGTGTTCGTAGGATATAGCTGTATATTGTCATACATTCACATCAATACTATGTACGTTATGTAGCAAAATAATGCAAGTTTTCAAAATATCCACAGAGTACTGGTTAGGTTCAATATTGTAAATGTGTATGTATGTATGTATGTAAATATATGTGTGTACGTATTTATGTATGTACGTATATATAAATATGAACTTCAAATAAAATTATGCTCTCATCCTTGTACACATAACATAACAAAACACTCTTAAGTCAAGGTTAAAAAATTACATATTAAAATACACACGAATGCATACCTTAAAATACAGTTAAATATAAATGAATGCACTTAAAAGGTTTGTGTGCAAATAGCTACTGTTTGTAATTAATATTTCTCATTCTGTCGTAACGAAATAAAGAAAGTTTTCCAGCCTGCAGAATAAGTTGGTATGTAGTAGTAAGAATTTCGGATTATAAGAATAATACTGTACAACACAGAAGAAACATACAAACCTGTAGCAATGTGTATAAGGCATACAAGTACACAGTCAGGGTGGAGACACTATACTGAAATGGGGAACGAACCAGAAAGTAACTGAAGGTCAAGCTACCCAGACGCATGCGTGTTGTAATTGAGTATCGCACATGATTTCAAATCAAGGGTTTGGATCCACGGCCATCTTCTGATATGTTAGGTTTATATTGTGTTTGTACAAATTTACGTGGAAATTATTATTATTTACAATTAGGTACACTTTGCCTGATACAATATATTACGTTGGTTACATAATGAATATTTGAAATATACATGGAATATGCAACATTACAAAATCGTTCTTCTTTGTAATACTAGCTACATCTTTCGGTTCTTTGGTAAAGCCATTCTTAGGATGATTTCTACAAAATATATAAATGTGTGAAAGTAACATTTTATTATATATCCAATTTGTGTGGTAGTGAGGTACCTTTCCTTATTTATACTGGTTAGCCCGAGGATGGCTTTATTAAGAGGCCGAAACATGTAGCTAGTATCGTAAAGGACTGTTTAATAATCAAGTTGTGTTTAAGAGTGAAAAAGTGGTTTTAATTAAGGCTATGAAGCACGAGATGAAACGTAACAAGCCTGATATGTTACCGTTTAATGAGGAACGAATTAATCAATAGATCCCACGTGATAACACGAAACATCTGCTACGTAATGAGTAACACAGGACAATAGGAGTAGCATATAAAAGTATTTAGGCTTCATAGTGGTTACCATTAATTACCATTACGTAATCAACAGTACCGCAATTTATGCGTCACTCTGTACATAAGAAAACAACGAGTCCCGTAGTGACCGGTGACACTGGTCTACAAAGACTCGTCATTTATTTCTGTCATAACAAAACTATAAGCCGATATATCGTAGCTACTATAGTGATCCGTGATATTTAAAATTCACACCCGTTAACCGTGGTCGTGCCTTGACCACCGTGACATTAAGGCATTCACTTGGCATGATCTATCACACATTCATGCATAACCTCGATACCGCTCGTTCTGTGTACCGGACTGGTCGCACTCTGTGTCCAACCTAGCGAGAACAAAAGCACCTGGACATAATCCTTTAATCTTTGAAGAGGGAAATTTATGTAAGCCGTACAGGGACTGTACTTCACCTGACAACTGTCGCTGGTCACATCCTGTTGGGTCGCGTTACTTGCAGAACTGTAGCGCAAAGAGGAATCGGCTTATTAGATATAAAGCATACCTGCGAGCCGAAGAAAAACACGCTAGGGCCGTCTTTAAATGTGGTAATACATTGAACTAAAAGGCGTGGTTCAGAAGACGCGAGAACCAGGAATGACGGCGAGCATTGCGCTGCCTGCCGGCAGGCGTAACGTTCCAAGTGAAGTACTTATGCGAGTTGCCGTATAAAATAACGTACCTATATATATCAAGATTTTGCACGTACTTCACAGAAAGCAAAGTGTGTTGCCTTCAGAATGGGTAGTCCAGTGAGTGATGCACACGGAAACAAGGGACGCCTAGTGCATGAATCACACAGAACACATAAATATGCTTAATGGTCATGTGTACAGTTTTTTTGTGAAAGCAGTCAGTTCACACACCACTCGCCTCCATCTAGTGCCGGGGTTAAGAATGAGTGGAGCTGTACCTTCACTTCCACTTTTAACTTTATGGCGTACATAAGGAATATTGTCGTACCATTCCACGCTACCTAATGTTTTATGTTCACAGCGTTTTTGTACAAGCCATTAGAGAATACGACGAGAACAAATACATAAATGCATTCTGTTTGTCTTCTCTTGACTGAGGTACATAAACGTTTTATGTAACTTTTAATGTGGAGTCCGAATAGTGAATTATTTTCACACACCTTTAACGGTTCAGAAGATGAAAGATGCCTACGCTAGGACAGAGAGACGTATGCAAGAACATGACCTCCCGATTATGCATTCATTTTATACAATTTATAGGAGCAATTAAGAGCTTATAGACACTCGGTATTTCGCGTGATATTCCAGAGTGACCACGTATCGTCGTTAAACTGTTACTCTTTCATATAAACACTTCTCTCAGTGACTCTATAGTGACTAAGCCCAGGACTGGATGATCCGGAAATCGGTGTTGAATTAATGGCATGGACAGAGACTTTTCTTCTCTACTTCTGCAGACCGGAACTTGGGTCAACTCACTGCCCTGTTGAGTGGGAAATGGACGCGATGCCTTTGGGGTTATGACAGCCAAGGCCTGAAGCTAATCACGCATCTACCTTGAGAAAAAATTCTTCAGTGTTCTTGCAGCAATAGCTCCAATTCCCACGCGTACAAAAGTAGCATAATTACCTTCCGTCATTAATCCGATATTATTTATAGCGAAACAATGTTTACTGAGGGTAAGCGGTGGCGGTAGGTCGCGGTTTCGACTCCCGACGGGATAATTGGATTTTTTTATTGACTTAATCATTCCGGCTCCAATATGGCCCTGGGGTGGACTCATCCTCAGTCAGAAATGAGTACCCCGGGTATCTCCTGGGGGGGGGGTGAAGACGGCCGATGCCTAGAGCTTGCACCTACATGTGCCGACAATCTAGAAATTATGGGAGTCTCAACTTTCTGGAGCCTGTCCAGGCTTGCATATAGATACGTTTACCTTTACCTTTACCTTGTTTATTCGGTTCATGCAGTGCACAGTGAGCATATTGGTCTTGTTTACGTCACGTTTCTATATTAGTACGGTAAATACGAAAGTCACAAAGAGCTTTTTACAAGCAGGTTTATTTGAGGTGAACGCGTCTGTAAGTATTTACATGTAATTCAACCTGACATCAGTGAATGCTATCTACCAAGTTAGAGTTCTTCAGCTAATGAATTCCATAAAGCAGAGTCCTTCTGGAGAAGCTTAGAGTCATTCAGGTGCTCGGATAATTCCCTGCTTTTCACGAAACTAGAAGATTAATTACATTGTTCAACAGAGCCTCCGCCAGACGACTGCATTCTACACCGTCCAAAACTATTCCTTCAAGACGCATTTTAATATTTTCGTCTTATGCGGGAACTGTTGCATGTTCAAAGTTCAGGCAGTCTTAGAAAATTTCTGCTAAGAATCCTTCAAGAAGGAAGCGGCACGATCCTTCGAAACGTCAGGAATCCACAGCATAACGACCCAGAAGGTCCGAATCCTCAACATTATCCATTCTAGGCTTAGATATTCAGATGCCTCTAACATTCACACAAAGTTATCTGGTGTGCCGAAAATGACTGACAATTTTGCTCGGTTGTGTGTGACATGTATTTGTATTGCTGAGTGAATGGGCAGTAGTGTACGTTTCGTATGAACAAAATGCTTGTCATTTTCTATACACTATTCCCGACATCTGTTAGACGGTTGGTTCATCGCCAAGACTTTCCTTAGTTTTATACTGGGTTTTCTATCGTATGCCATAGCAAAAGCGGTAAATCCCCTATAGATACCTCCTAATGACGAATCAAACAGTTTGATGTTGCGCCTAATGTAACAAAACTATAACAAATGTAGTGGCCGAATTAGAAATTATACAGTGCCAATTTATTGACTGACTAGTATTTATGTGTTAAGAATCACATATGTGAGGGTAGAACCACCTATTTCAGAAACGATTAAATAGACGCCCTGTAGTTGCATTTAATTATGTGCTTCTTGATTCAGTGAGGTGGCAGCCGGATAAGCAAACCAGAGACTATTTCTACTGAGTTAACCCAAACGACAAATTTAGGAGCAAAACAACCATCTGAACTTAACTGACGTCACAGATAACGAAATGAAAATGGAACACGCGACATTACAAGTAACTTGTACCACACGATTATTCCAAAAATAAAAATGCATCTAAGTAACCTACAAGTGTAATACTTTTTATGATTTTGCAGCTTTTGAAATGGGGGTTTGAAATGATGCGCCCTTAAATTTGTAGAGTGAAAGTGAGAAGGATCAGCGGAAAACCTGCTGCCATAAGTGATTTTAAATTGTATTACTGTAAGTGCAAGTGTAGGTCGAATAAAACATTTTATTTTATTTATTTATTTTTTTGTCGGAAGATTATCGTCATATACAGTACGGTTTGTTTGTTACATCGTGATGTACTGAACACTCGAAAGAACAAGTCTCTTCACGACAGGCATTTTCGAAGGATTATCATTCCTTATTGACAGTAATCTCTTGTTTTCCTTATTATGCAATATTTTAAATCTTCCTCTGTAAAACGTTACTGGAACATTACCATACTACCGTAGATGATTACTTCTGTGGCACAACAACCCAACTAGGGCATAGGCCGCCCAGTTTTCAAGTTTCCAGGTCACACACAATTAGACTTAGACATATACACAATTAGACACACAAACACACATAAAATTAGACTTAGACATACACACAATTAGACACACAAACACACATAAAATTAGACTTACACACACACACAAAATTAGACACACAAACACACACACAATTATACTTAGACACACACAAACAATTATACACACACACACAATTAAACACACAAACACGCACAGACAATTAGGCTTAGACAAACACAAACAATTAGACACACAAACACACACACACAATTAGACACACAAATCCACACACAATTAGACTTAGACACACACAAACAATTAGACACACAAACACCTACACACAATTAGACTTGAGCACACACATATACAATTAGACACACAAACACACACACAATTAGACTTAGACATACACAATTAGACACACAAACACGCACACATAATTATACTTAGACACACACACACACAATTAGACACACAAACACACACACACACACAATTAGACACACAAACACCTACACACAATTAGACTTAGGCACACACACATACAATTAGACACACAAACACGCACACACAATTAGACTTAGACACACACATACAATTAGACATAAAAACACACACACACACAATTAGACTTAGACACACACAATTAGACACACAAACACCTACACACAATTAGACTTAAATACACACACATACAATTAGACACACACACAATTAGACATACAAACACACACACATAATTAGACTTAGACACACACAATTAGACACACAAACACCTACACACAATTAGACAAACACACACACATACAATTAGACACACACACAATTAGACTTAGACACACACAATTAGACACACAAACACCTACACACAATTAGACTTAAACACTCACACATACAATTAGACACACACACAATTAGACATACAAACACACACACACACACATACACACACACATGGTAGGACTCCTCTCAACAAATGATCAGCTCGTCACACAGGCCGCTACCTACATAACACACAACAAACAAACCAATAGCCACACCCCTAGCAATCAAGGGGCTGCATCTTAACCCAGAGGGCCACAGGGATCGGATGGTAGATGTTTTAAATATTAAAAATTTTCAATCAGCCAGTATCAAAAAAAGCGCAAAGATAACTTCGTATTGTGGCTGTAATAAGTTGAAATCTCACCCCGGAAAACGGCCGTTCTTAATAACGTTCTTTTTTAATTTTTCTGAGTCCCTTCAGGCAAATTCCGGAACGGTACTTCACATTAAGCTAAAACCCATCCCTTCCATGTCTTCTCCAGTTCACTATTACTCTTCATCGTCATTCGACGACACTGATAGCGTCCTTAAATAAATGAATGCAAAGCGCCCCCCCCCCCCCGGCCATACGAAAGTGTGCAGTGTGTGTCGGACCCATAAGCATCTACACCGACCATTCATACTTGTGTGGCATCTGCGTTTATGTATGTATGTATGTAAAGAGCAACCAACTGCCCCAAGCAATAATTACAGACTATTCACTCCGGTCTGTGGCAGGTACTTCACCCGTCTCGCTATTCTGCCAGTGACTATATGTGTAATATTATCAGATCTGGGCCATCACGACTTCTTGGTTAGTTCAGACCGTGTGAACCGCCCGGCGGCCAGTCGGACTGCTGGAGAAAGTGAGCGGCTGGCTGCAAGTGACAAACCGAACAGTTTCACACATCATACCGCACACATCGTACAGGACTGACCCGGTCTGACCGCCTCAGGGCTACTGAAATCCTTTCCAGCTGCAGTTCATAAGTGATAAGTATTTTATAGGTTTTGATTTCTGAATCAGGAAACTAGACCACACGTTCTGAAGATGAATTGCAAGTCTTACTCGAAAGCAGGGGCGTCCAAATGTTTTTTCACCAATGGCCATGACTGTTATTGTGGGCTGGTTTTGGGCCGCACGTGTTAAAATAACAGAAAGTGGTATACCTAAGAGCTTAAATGATTGAGTAATTTTATAGCACAAACGTAAGTTAAAAATGTGGCCGCGGGCCGCGTAACACAACTTGGCGGGCCGTATGAGGCCCGAAGGCCGCACGTTCCATACCCCCACTTCAGAAGCCGATTTTAAATTGTTTCCTTCTGCTGTAAATATCGAACTTCAGATCTTCGTTCTTGTGGAATCTTAGGTAGCATAGGTTGGTAGTTAGTACCGACTTTTCGTGACATCATATACATCCCATGTTCAAAGGTCAAGGAGTCCGGACTGCTTCATCCTTGAAGATGGGGCCGACAGGCAGGTTGAAGCTTAAAGACGGAAAAATGTTATCCCGAAACGTCGCTAACCAACTACCAGCCTACGCCACGCAGTAACCCAAGACAGCGAAGCCTCAACTACTCCGCGGCGGAAGTCTGAGATCTCGCGAATAATTTACGGCGTTTCGAAAATATATAAAAAAAGAAATTGCCTCAATTCGACAATTACTCTTTTTGTTAAACTGATCTCCCATACCGAATTTATCCTCAATTCCTCATTTCCAAGTTATCAGACGGCTATCGATCTGTACAACCCTTCCTCGAAAGTGATCTGTAAGACCCGATTCATACTACAGGGGCTGTCACGTTTCAATCATGGGCCGGTGAAATATTATCTACTGCAGTAGAATAGGAACGTCAACGTTAGCGATCATGCTCAAGGCACGAACATTTTAAGTAAGACAAGGAATACTTCACCTGAATGTGTGCTTACCGTGAACGTACCTTAAGCGGAAGGCGAGCGTACCTGTATTGTGAATGGGAGCTGCGACTTGAGACCTAACGACAAAAATGCCTCAAGCGAAGAGTGCCTGAGTGGTTTTAATGAGAATCGCGATTAGAAATCTCGCAGTGAACCCTCTAAATAATTCCATATAATCTACGGGAAAATGTGGACTTAGCATTTCACATTAGGGAAGAGAGCTAAATGTTGCAGTAGAATTAGTTCAGTGGGAGTTACGGCTGGCAAATCGGTGTTCAATTCCAAAAAAAAACATTTGCAGATACTCACAGACTGATGTTACTCGAGCACCGAGATCTTGTGTACAGTCGAAAAAAGCATATCATGAACTTAAATAATATAAGCTAATTACACACAGTGCGTTCACCCCCCACACCCACACACACAAACACGCTGTCAGCAAGTATCTGTTCCAAAAAGCCAACAACATAACAAAAAGGACTGTTTTATTCAAATATTTGACACCATGAACTTTGGTGAATAGGAAACGAAGTTTCGGAGGAACCACCTGTCTATTACACACTGAAATTGGAAAGAGTAGGTTACTCCAAAACGCTAGTAAGCCTATCCACCCACCAAAAAATATAAGCCACCATATCCCAACAATCTTCAAATAATGTTAGCTAATTTCCTGATTACATAACGGTATCGTGGAACTTGCAATGATTTCCGACGAGAAATACCTGTGGTAATTAGAACGCATGAGTTATCATATCCACATCCTCAGGGACACGTATGTCTGAGGCTGTCTTCCTTGAGCTACATTTTACAATGTAAGATTAGTAATTATCATAATTGAATTCCCCTCTACATACAGTAATTTGTTTTGTTCGCCACAGTTGAGCTTGCTAATGCGAATTACATGGACCATTCATCCAATTTTCCCCTCCAAGTTCGCTCTTTACTTAGGCTTGTATCGCAGTATTGCCGGAATAAGGAGAGCTCAATAAATACAGCAACTCGGCTACCAACAGACAATCGCAGAATCTGGGTTTTATTCCTGAAAGAAGCAAGACTTTCGCCTCTCCACAACATCAAGCTCTTGCATCAACCATCGTAGACTATTTTGTTTGGTAGGCAAAAATATAAATTTTGAGCTCACTTTACTAACAACAATTCTGACTGATATTTCAGTTTTTTATGCTGTTAGTAAGCGAAATTACGTAACATACTTAGGTTTCTTTATTGTTGCATCGTGCATATCGTCGAATTATTTAATTAGTATACCAACCGATGCATATACATATCTAGGTCTGTCCTTTTTGCAGTACACACTGGTTGGCTTAAACGCCCGAACATTTCAAATCTTTAAGAGAGTTTTAATTTTTATAAACTTATATTGTAGATCCATCTTCTGCGAACAGACAGCCGACAGCGGACAAAACAATGTAGGGATTAAAGTTCATTATTGTGTCTAATTTACTGAAAAAAATATAATATTGTAAAATTTAAATGAGGTATAATTTTTTATTTAATTAGTATACCAACTGATGCACATACATAGAAATTCCACATTAAAACATTAAGATTGCTCCGACATGTTTCGATCCTAAGATCATCATCAGGGAGCTACACTTTCCTCGCTAAAGTCATTATTAAAATTAGTCACCGTCCACAGGACGCACACCCGTAGTCGGGCACTCTCAACAACATAACCTTACACAATAAGACATGCTGCCACAACACCCTGTTTATACAACGAAATTAATCAGTGATTAATTTTAATAGTGACTTTAGCAAGGAAAGTGTAGCTCCCTGATGATGATCTTAGGATCGAAACATGTCGGAACAATTTTAATGTGGAATTTCTATGTATATGCATCAGTTGGTATACTAACTAAATACTTAGGTTTATTTTTTACTTTAACTGAACTTTGCTGATTGCTTTCAAGTACAATAAATACTGGCAATTTGCTGTGGCGGTGGCTTAGTGCATTGTCTCCTGTCCCTTCTCGGTAAGATTCGTGTTCATTCTAGGCTAGCCCGTGTGGGTTCTGTTGTGGCCAGAGAGGCAAATGAAAAGGTTTCACTTGACGAACTTCCATTCATTCCTGTCAGTCTCAACCCTCCAGTGTTCCATGATGAGTTTTAATTAATCTAGAGCTGAGGCTGTAAAATCTTAGCAAATGACAGCGACGTTACATGAAGCACTTCTGTCTGAATTTCTAAATACGATGTCAAATCTCAGCTACACTGCAATTGTCTTTAAAGTAATATTTTTAATAATAATAATAAATCATAGAAATATAATTAAACACAAATTTGATATTCCATAACAGTCTTAACACTATACAATTTATTTTCTTTTACATATCATAAAACTCTGAGTGTACATTACAAATGCCTAACAGTTTTTATCGTCTGTTTAGCGCACAGTGGCACTGAACGTTACAAACACATCGTCCTTCTCACAAGGTAGTGATCTTGTATAAGTTAATGTCCTGGTGTGTTAAATTGGTTAAGCTATGCACAGGGACGTGAGATGTTATCAGTATGGTGCCATACACTGCTCTCGCTGGTGATGATAATCTGATTACAAGCGCTGCAATTGTGTCAGTGACATGAGCTATTGGATCAGGATGCTAGAGTTCACATGGGCCTCATCAAGTAACGTGTTCATCTTCAGGCATTGTTAAAACTGAGGTCCATGTACCTAGCTTTCTCAAGAGTTAAGCGCGCTTCTGTTTTGTAACTTGGCGAGTGTCACACGTTCTGCTCGTCTCCACAGTAATACAGATACTGAAATATGTTCATTCTCAAGCAATTTAACACAGGAAGTTCCTTGTTCACTCATTAGTACCTAAATTATGCCCCCCGAAAATTTAGATATTCAAATTACGTCCGTGTTTTGTTCCAAAACTTATAGCGATGTTAATTCTGTATCAATATATATCAAACATTTGTTTAAAATGGATCACATTTTGCATAGAAGATTAAAAAATCTTTATTTTTATATGATGTAGGTGCAAAATGACTCGTTTATAATTCCAACATGATATGAATTTTTTTCTTTCAGTAACATTTCCGGGTAATTTGTCTTATATACTAGAGTTTTAGTTTGAATCTGTGATTTATAACTTGTGTTTTTTCTTATAAAAAAGGGGGGGAGGGCGAGGTTTGGGAGAGACCAGCGAGAACTAAATAGGTGAAACGGTTAGCGAGTTACGAAAGGGCAGAGTACCAATACCAAATTTGCTTAGTGACGAGGTAACGGGGGAATGGAGGAGACTGCATAACGAGGAGCTAAGTGATCTGTACTCCTCACCCAATATTGTGGGGGTGATAAAATCGAGAAGAATGAGATGGGCTGGGCATGTGGCGCGTATGGGGG